>JAEEGI010000725.1_pt1 | contig 90647 bp, 65 predicted proteins | sample 8958751 | NCBI WGS metagenome assembly JAEEGI01 (sample SAMN16246545, study PRJNA631951) | gut metagenome | biome: gut microbiome; feature: rumen; material: KS-attached | host: Bos | place: Iran: Karaj | collected 2018-10 | reverse complement strand
CTAATAATTTTTAGATATTGTATGGTTATCTAAGATAATATAGATAATTTAGAAATTAAAATTTGGATAAACACAAAATAGAACTATAAATATGGAAAAGATTGACCTTAACAACAAAACAATACTGGTAACGGGTCATGCCGGATTCATCGGGAGTAACCTCGTGAAGAGGTTGTTTCATGATATGAAAAGCGGTACTATTGTGGGCATAGACAACCTCAACAACTACTACGACCCGAATCTGAAAGAATACAGGCTTAGAGAACTTGAAACTCTAGACCCTCAGTTGCTAATCTATTCATCCATCAAGGGAAGTATTGCCGACAAAGGATTGATTGACAAACTGTTTGCTGAGTATAAGTTCGATGTTGTTGTCAATCTTGCAGCTCAGGCGGGTGTGCGCTACAGCATTGAGAATCCAGATGTTTACATCGAGAGCAACATCATTGGGTTCTATAATATCTTGGAGGCCTGTCGACATAACCCTGTGGAGCACCTCGTGTATGCTTCGTCAAGTTCTGTCTATGGTGGCAACAAGAAAGTGCCGTTCAGCACCGACGACAGGGTGGACAACCCGGTTTCGCTGTATGCCGCCACCAAGAAGAGCAACGAACTGATGGCGCATTGCTACAGCAAGCTTTACAATATACCCTCCACAGGTCTGCGCTTCTTCACAGTGTATGGCCCTGCCGGTCGTCCCGATATGGCCTACTTTGGCTTCACCAACAAACTGTTGAAAGGCGAAACCATCCAGATTTACAACTATGGCAACTGCCGCCGCGACTTCACCTATGTGGATGACATCGTAGAGGGCATCGTTCGAGTGATGCAAGGCGCCCCAGAGCGCAAGAAAGGCGAGGACGGCCTGCCCATACCTCCGTATGCCGTCTATAACATCGGTGGCGGCCAGCCTGAGAACCTGCTCGACTTCGTTCAGATACTCCAGGAAGAGCTGTTGCGTGCCGGCGTCCTGCCCCAGGACTACGACTTCGAAGCCCACAAGCAGCTGGTCCCCATGCAGCCCGGCGACGTCCCCACCACCTATGCAGATTCCGAAGCACTACAGCGGGACTATGGGTTTACTCCTAAAATAACGTTGCGGGAAGGTCTGAGGAAGTTTGCGGAGTGGTATAAGGAGTATTATGGGTAATACTATCAAATTCTAAAGAAATCATATTGAACAACAAATAAATAAGTATAACAATTTATCATTCTAAAGAACATGATTAATGTAATTGGACTGGGCTACATTGGACTGCCCACAGCATTGATGATGGCTTCCCACGGCGTGGAGGTCATCGGCACGGACTACAACAAGGAACTGGTTGCCACCCTCAACGCTGGCAAGACTACCTTCAAGGAGGACGGACTGGACGAGCTGTTTCAGGCTGCGCTGAAGGCGGGCATCAAGTTCACCACCGAGTATCAGAAAACGGACCTGTACATCGTGAGTGTGCCTACGCCTTACGACAAGTTCTCCAAGAAGGTTGACGCCTGCTACGTGGTGGCCGCTGTGAAGGAAGTGATGCGCGTCTGCCCCAAGGGTGCCACCGTGGTGGTCGAGAGCACCGTCAGCCCCGGCACTATCGACAAGTTTGTGCGCCCCGTGATCGAGGCCAACGGCTTCCGCATTGGTGAGGACATCAACCTTGTGCATGCCCCTGAGCGCATCATCCCGGGTAATATGGTGTATGAGTTGTTGCACAACAACCGCACCATTGGTGCCGACAGCCGTGAAATTGGCGAGAAGGTGAAGCAATACTACGCCTCATTCTGCCAGGGCGAAATTGTGGTCACTGACATCCGCACCGCTGAGATGACCAAGGTGGTGGAGAACACCTATCGTGCCGTCAACATTGCCTTTGCCAACGAGCTGAGCCGCATCTGCCGTCACGACAATATGGACGTGTATGAAATCATCCGCATCTGCAACATGCACCCGCGTGTCAACATCCTGCAGCCAGGCCCGGGTGTGGGCGGCCACTGCATCTCGGTTGACCCCTGGTTCCTCGTGGGCGACTATCCGCAGCTGGCCAAGGTAATTGATGAATCAATGAAGACCAACGACTATCAGCCCGTGTTCGTGCTTGAGCGCATCCACGAGATTATGGAGGCGCACCATATCACCGACAACCGCCGCGTGGGCCTCTACGGCATCACCTACAAGGAGAACGTGGATGATGTGCGTGAAAGTCCAACCCTGCAGATGATAGACATCCAGGAGCGTCACTTGGCCCGCCCGCTCAAGAGCTTCGACCCCTTCTTCACCGACAAGGCACTTGTACCAAACCAGATTCTCGACTTCGACCAGTTCCTCAGCGAGGTGGATATGGTGGTCATCATGGTAAAACACGACCACATAAAGCAGAACTGGGACAAACTGAAAGGCAAAGTGATTTTGGATTGCCACAACATTTGCCCGCTTGAAGGAGTGTATCATATTTAATGGTTCAAGAGTTTAAGAGTTCAAAAGTTCAAGAAATGAAAAAAGTAATGCTGGTCTTTGGCACAAGACCCGAAGCCATTAAAATGTGCCCGCTGGTAAAAGAGTTTCAGAAATACCCTACAGAATTTGAAACCATAGTTTGTGTCACAGGCCAGCATCGCGAAATGTTGGACCAGGTGCTGCGCGTCTTTGAGGTTACGCCTGACTATGACCTCAACATCATGAAGCAGGGGCAGGACCTCTATGACGTGACCGCCCGTGTGCTTACGGGTATGCGCGATGTGTTCAAGGAATGCAAACCGGATGTGGTGCTGGTACACGGTGACACTACCACTTCGACCGCTGCCGCTTTGGCAGCTTTCTATCAGCAAATACCCGTGGGTCATGTGGAGGCCGGTTTAAGAACCCACAACATCTACAGCCCCTGGCCGGAGGAGATGAACCGTCAGATTACGGGTCGTATCGCTACCTATAACTTCTCACCTACGCCTTTGAGCGAAAGTAACCTGAAGGAAGAGAAAGCCCAAGGCCAGATTTACGTGACAGGCAACACGGTTATTGATGCTCTCCACATGGTTGTCAGTAAGCTGAAGACTGACAAGGCTTTGGCAAACGAGCAAATCAATGTGCTTGCTGGGACTGGCTATGACGTGAAGCGTCTGGAAGGTGGCAAGAAACTGGTGCTGATTACCGGCCATCGTCGTGAGAACTTCGGTGACGGGTTCATCAGTATGGTGACGGCTATGAAGGATTTGAGCGAGAAGTATCCTGATGTGGATTTCGTCTATCCTATGCACTTGAACCCCAATGTGCGTAAGCCCATCCACAAGGTATTTGGTGAAGACTTGACCCGTCCGAATTTCTTCTTCATTGAGCCGTTGCAATATCTGGAGTTCGTCTATCTGATGGAGAAATCGACTGTGGTTTTGACAGACTCTGGCGGCATTCAGGAAGAAGCCCCTGGCCTTGGAAAGCCTGTGCTGGTAATGCGTGACACTACCGAGCGGCCTGAAGCTTTGGAGAGTGGTACAGTTCATCTGGTAGGCACCAATCATGACCTGATTGTTTCAGAGGTTTCCACCTTGCTTGAGGATGCTGCCGCCTACGAGCGCATGAGCAAAGCCGTTAACCCCTACGGCGATGGCAAAGCCTGCGAGCGCATTGTCCGTGTGCTGAAAGGCGAAGAAGTGGATCGCTATGAAGTTTAGAGTTGCTCACTTTATTTGATTTATTATAAGGTTTTCGCGGCCTTCGGCTTAGAGTTTAGCGTTTAGAGTCAGTGGTAAGTTTAGAGTCGAAAGACGCTTTACTACAACTTGTCAGACTTGGGATTGGAACATCGAAAGACGCGAAAATCTCAAAAGACATTGACTGGGAACCAGTCGAAGCTCTTGCGGAAAGGCAAGGGACGTTAGGCATCATGTATGATGCGGTTCAAGAGTTAAAAGGTTCAAGAAGTTCAAGTCAGGAAAATCTTCCTCCTCTTACAACTTGGCTGCGGTGGATGGGGAAAGTGATGCAGGGGTATGAGCAGCGGTATGCGCTCTATAGGAAAGCGGTTGCTGACTTGGCGGCTTGGTATCATGCCCACGGCTATCGGATGATGGTGTTGAAGGGCTTGGCTTGCGGAATGGATTGGCCACGGCCTGAGCATAGGCCTTACGGGGATATTGACATTTATCTGTTCGGGAAGCAATCAGAAGCTGACGAAGAGATGGTTTCAAGTTTCAGGTTTCAAGATCCAAGTTTTAAGATTGACAACTCGCACCATCATCACACGGTATTTGAGTGGAATGGGTTTACGGTGGAGAATCACTATGATTTCTTAAACGTTCATCATCATAAATCGAATGTTGAGCTTGAAGCGATTCTTAAGAGTTTAGCTCACACAGACAGTACTTGTTTTCGTCACACAGATAGCACAGATAACACAGATATTTGTTTGCCTCCGGCAAACTTGCATGCGCTTTTCCTAATACGGCACTTGGTGAGCCATTTTTCGGGGGCGAGTATGAGCCTGCGGCAGGTGCTGGATTGGGGTTTCTTTGTGAAGGCACATCACTATGAGGTGGATTGGAAGTGGCTGACGGAGGTGCTGGAGAAGTACCACATGAAGGAGTTCTTTGATTGCGTGAATGCGATATGTGTTGAGGACCTTGGATTTCATCCTTTGGAGTTCAAGGGTTTAAGAGTTCAAGAGGTTCAAGGGTCGGAAATGAAACAGCGGGTGCTGAATGATACTTTGAGTCCTGAGTTTAGCGAGGAAACGCCAAAGCACGTTTGGAAGCGGGTGCCGTTCAAGTATAGGCGGTGGAGGGCGAACAGGTGGAAACGGGAGTTGTGCTACGAGGATGGCCAGTTACACAGCTTTCTTGGAGGCGTATGGAACCATTTGCTGAAGCCAGCGGGGATATAGCTTACAGCTTAGGTGCTTACGGCTTAAAAGGGTTTGAAAGGTTTAAGAGTTTAAGGTTTTATGAAGATAACACAAACAATATTGGATGAATTAACAGCGAAGGCCAAGGAGAGTCCTCGGCTTCGCATGAATATGGATTTGCGCAACAGTGAGAGCGACCAGTCGCAACGTATGCTCAACGCGATTGAGCCTGGTAGCGATATGCCGATACATCGCCACCAGAAGACTTCGGAAACGGTGGTTTGCTTGCGTGGCTGCCTCGTTGAGGAATTCTATGACGAGCTGGAACGTGTTTGCACAGAGTCCATCGAACTAAGACCCAATGGTCCGAACGTTGCGGTGAATGTACCGGCAGGCCAATGGCACAGAGTGTGGGCCAAGGAATCGGGAACCGTGCTGCTGGAGTGCAAGAATGGAGTGTGGAAGCCGCTGACGGACGCTGATATTCTAAGGGTTTGAAATGTTCAAAGGTTCAAGAGTTCAGGGTCAACGCATCTTGAACCGCTTGAACGTCTTAAACCTCTTGAGCTTTTAATAGAGACAATTAACAAAATCATAAATAACAATGAGTGTATTTAAAGACAAAGTCCTCCTTATCACTGGAGGCACAGGTAGTTTTGGTAATGCAGTGTTGAACCGTTTTCTCCGTACTGACATCGGCGAGATTCGTATCTTTAGCCGCGACGAGAAGAAACAGGACGATATGCGCCACGACTTCCAGGCGCGTATGCCTGAAGTGGCCAACAAAATCAAATTCTACATTGGCGACGTGCGCAACAAAAGTACTCTGAAATACGCTATGAAGGGTGTGGACTACGTGTTCCACGCTGCGGCATTGAAGCAGGTGCCCTCGTGCGAGTTCTTCCCCATGGAAGCCGTGAAAACCAACGTGATGGGAACGGACAACACCCTTGATGCCGCCATCGACGCGGGTGTGAAGTGCGTGATTTGCCTCTCGACCGACAAGGCGGCTTACCCCATCAATGCAATGGGGATTACAAAAGCTATTGAAGAGAAGATTGCTGTTGCGAAATCACGTCTCTCAGGTGATACCAAGATTTGTTGTACACGTTATGGTAATGTGATGTGTTCACGTGGTTCGGTTATCCCTCTTTGGATTGACCAGATACGCAAGGGCAACCCCATCACCATCACCGAGCCTTCGATGACACGTTTCATTATGTCGCTTGAAGAGGCTGTGGACCTAGTGCTGTTTGCCTTTGAGAATGGTAAGAATGGCGACATCCTCGTGCAGAAAGCCCCGGCTTGCACCATCCAGACCCAAGCCGAAGCCGTGGTGGAGCTCTTCAAGCACCAAGCACCCAACACCCCGGAGATTCGTGTCATCGGCATTCGCCACGGTGAGAAGATGTACGAGACCCTGCTCACCAAGGAGGAGGCGGCCAAGGCCATTGACATGGGTAACTTTTATGCTGTGCCTGCCGACAACCGCGACCTGAACTACGATAAGTACTTCAAGGAGGGCGACGTGAAGCGCGCCACCATCGAGGAGTTCAACTCGAATAACACGAAGCGGCTGAACCTCGAAGAGACCAAGGAGAAGATTGCCTCGCTGACGTATATTCAGAATGAACTCAACGGCATCCCCAACCTCGTATAGTTCACACAGAAGATAATTATGTCACACAGATATCACAGATAACACAGATATTGCTCGCTGTTGGCGAGCTGGCTGCCGCAGGCAAAAAATCTGTGAAATCCGTATAATCTGTGTGAAACAAAAAACAGCGTAGCTGCAACGAAAAAAAGAAAAAAGAAATAATAATCAGTGCGAAATGGCAAAATTTCAAGATAATGGAAAATTGAAGCTGTTAATCATTGTGGGCACACGCCCCGAGATTATCAGATTGGCAGCTGTAATTAATAAATGCAGGCAATACTTTGATTGTTTGTTAGCCCACACTGGTCAGAATTATGATTATAATCTGAATGGGGTCTTCTTCAAAGACCTGAAGCTGGCCGACCCCGACATCTACATGGAGGCCGTGGGTAACGACCTGGGCGAGACGATGGGTAACATCATTGCCAAGAGCTACCAGCTGATGGTGGAGGTGAAGCCCGATGCAGTGCTGGTGCTGGGCGATACCAACTCGTGCCTCAGCGTGATTGGCGCCAAGCGACTCCATATCCCGATCTTCCATATGGAAGCTGGCAACCGTTGCAAGGACGAATGCCTGCCTGAGGAGACCAACCGCCGCATCGTGGATATCATCAGCGACGTGAACATGGCCTATTCAGAACACGCTCGTCGTTACTTGGCTGATACGGGTCTGCCGAAGGAGCGCACTTATGTGACCGGCTCACCAATGGCGGAAGTTTTGCATAATAACTTGGCTGAGATTGAAGCATCAGACATCCATAAGAGACTTGGCTTAGAGAAAGGCAAGTACATCCTTCTTTCAGCACACAGAGAAGAAAACATCGACACCGAGAAGAACTTCATGAGCCTCTTCACCGCTATCAACAAAATGGCTGAGAAGTACGATATGCCGATTCTCTACAGTTGCCATCCTCGTAGCCGCAAGCGTTTAGAGGCCAGTGGCTTCCAGTTGGACAAGCGAGTGATTCAGCACGAGCCACTTGGCTTCCACGACTACAATTGCCTCCAGATGAACGCCTTTGCGGTTGTTTCTGACTCTGGCACTCTTCCCGAGGAAAGCAGTTTCTTCACCTCAGTAGGCCATCCCTTCCCGGCAGTCTGCATCCGCACCAGCACCGAGCGCCCCGAGGCCTTGGACAAAGGCTGCTTCGTGCTGAGCGGCATCGACACCGTAGGTCTCTTGCAAAGCGTTGACGTGGCAGTGGAGTTGATCAAAGACGGCAACCACGGCATCCCGGTGCCCGACTATGTTGACGAGAACGTCTCGACGAAAGTTGTTCGCATCATCCAGAGCTATGTGGGAGTGGTCAACAAAATGGTCTGGAGGAAATATTAAAACATATAATTGCCATGAATTAGCCGTTAATTATTCATTAATTGGCTTCGCCTGATAAAATAATTAATGAGAAATTTATGGTCAATTAACGGGCATTAACGTTAAAAAAAGAGAAAGATGAGAATTTTGGTTACAGGAGCAAAGGGGTTTGTTGGAAAGAACCTCTGCGCGAACCTCCGCAATATACAAGAAGGCAAAGACCGTAGGTTTCCCGACCTGAACATCGAGGAGATTTACGAGTATGATATTGATACCGACCCATCGCTGTTGGACGGCTTCTGCGAGAAGGCCGACTTCGTGTTCAACCTTGCTGGTGTGAACCGTCCGCAGAACCAAGAGGAGTTCATGCAGGGCAATTTTGGCTTTGCCTCGACTTTGCTTGATACACTGAAGAAGTACGGGAATAAATGCCCAGTGATGCTCAGTTCAAGCCAGCAAGCTAGTTTGACAGGTCGTTTTGGCAACTCTGAGTATGGCCGAAGCAAAAAAGCAGGTGAAGATTTGTTCTTGGATTATAGCAAGGAAACAGGTGCCAAGGTGTTTGTCTATAGATTCCCGAACTTGTTCGGCAAATGGTGCCGCCCGAACTACAACTCAGCGGTGGCGACCTTCTGCAATGCCTTTGCCAACGACCTGCCTTATACGGTCAATGATCCCAGTGTGGAATTGGAACTGCTCTATATAGATGACCTCGTTGACGAGATGATAGCCTGCCTCAAAGGGGAGGAACACCATTGTGAGTTTGAAGGACTGGAAGTGCTGCCTAAGGCTGACGGCCGCTATTGCTATGTTCCCACGACTCATAAGATTACTCTGGGTGGAATCGTTGACCTGCTAAAATCATTTGCAGAGCAACCTCAAACCCTAATGATACCTGAGATTCCAGCCAGCAGTTTCGCCAAGAAGCTATACAGCACTTATCTCTCGTATCTCCCAAAGGAGAAAGTTGCTTTCCCATTAAAGATGAACGTTGACGACCGTGGCTCATTCACCGAGTTGGTTCACACCCTGAACTGTGGCCAAGTGAGCATCAACATCTCCAAGCCCGGCATCACCAAAGGCCAGCATTGGCACAACACCAAGTGGGAGTTCTTCATTGTGGTGAGCGGTCACGGCCTCATCCAGGAACGCAAGTTAGGAACAGATGAAATCATCGAATTTGAAGTCACGGGCGACAACATCCAATGCATCCACATGCTCCCAGGCTACACACATAACATCATCAACCTCAGTGAGACCGAAAACCTCGTCACGGTGATGTACTGCAATGAGATATTTGACCCCGACAAGCCGGATACTTACTTTGAGAAGGTGTGAGATTTCTTCAACGCTAACGATAACCCTAACGAGCTTACAGAGGTGGTAATTCTTGATGCCAATGGAGAACAAAAACGCTCAACGTAGAACGTGATAGATAGCATTCGCAGGAATGCCTTGAAAGCGGCAGCGTACTTTTTGAAAGCAAAGACGGAAAGTACAAGCCGCTGAGAGAAGAGGAAATAATGAGTTTGTAAGGATGATGAACGCAATAATCTCACATCAAAATGACCAGAGCATCCTGGATAAACTGAGTGCTCAACGTAATCTGTACAACAAAGCGAAAACACTTAGAGGTGTTCGGTTCGGTCTTGGTGTCTTTCTTATTGTATGTTTGTCAGTTTCCAGGCTGATATGGGCTGATTGTGAGATTGTTGATACTGCATTGATTATTGCAACTGCTGTAGCTTTGATTGCTGAACCTCTTCTTGAATCAACAATTAATAAGCGTCGTGTTTTAGCTGCACAGATTCAACAGCGTTTGGACAACGAGTTGTATGGCTTCGAATGGGATGATTGCGTCTGCGGAAGAGAACCATCCGACGAACTGATTTGTGACCTAAAAGACAGCCCTGTTGATGAAAACCTGAAAAATTGGTATGATGTGGGAATAGGAAGCATTGTAGACGAATATGTTGCCATTCTGCTATGTCAGAGAGAAAACATATCCTACGATTCTGGTTTGAGAAGTTGGTATGTTACTTTGTGTGCATGGGTGGCAAGCATCTTAGCTATTCTCGTAATCGCATTGTCTTTTGTTGAAGGATGGGATATAATGAAAATCCTCGTATTCGGTGTGCTACCGGCCATACCTATTGCTGAATGGTTTACTGTTATTTTTCAGGATAACGCATCGGATAAAGAGCATTTACTGGCTCTGGAGGATTTGGTGAAGAGCGAAACTGAAAAAACGATATTAGGGGGAACGGTATCAAAGACAACATTACAGAAAATACAGAACCTGCTGTTTCTACATCGTAAATCAGGATATTTGATACCGAGTTGGTTTTATAGATGGAAAAGAAAACGTTCGGAACAAAGGGCAGCCTATTCGGTCAGTGAGTTTTTGAAGAAATATAAAACTTGATATGGAAACACTCAATACACATTTAGTGGCTGTAGCCAAAAGTTTGATTCTTACTGATGTTGAGAATGGGCGCATAGCCACGTCAATCACGACACTTCAATCAAAGCTTAACAGTTACTTTGGCAATGAAGTCACAAAACATTTCAGATTCGGGTCAAGTGTGCGCGAAACGATACTTCCACGAAAGGTAGATGAAGGGTCGGATATTGACTATATGGTGGTGTTTAACAACCAATACCAATACAAGCCTGCAACGTTATTGGAGAAACTACGCCGGTTCGCCAATACTTATTATAGCCGGTCGGAAATATATCAAAGTAATCCGACTATGGTGCTTGAACTGAATCATATCAAGTTTGAACTTGTACCGGCTTATCAGTCTTCTTTTTGGTCGGATTCATATTTTATACCGGCACCATCGACAGACTATTCCGATTGGATGTCCACAAACCCCTCTGAGATTCAGAAAAAGGTTAATGAAGCAAATAACCGATATAATTATCAAATCAAGCGACTCATCCGTCTGTTGAAATACTGGAACGTGAGAAACGGGAAGGTCTATTCTTCATTTGAATTAGAAAACCATATAGCGGGGCGAATGTTTTGGGGCTGTACATCGTTAGAGGATTACTTCTTCGATGCTGTAAACGGGTTGCCTACATATTCGCTGCCTCAATATAAAAAAGATAAGGTGACAAGACTGCAAGAAACTGTGGCCAGAATAAAGAAGGATTATTATACTAATGGCAATAAATATCTTGCGTTGGTAGAGTTGGAAAGTCTGCTTCCGATGCCGTAATGCGGTCTGTGATTCAGGAAGCGTTAAAAGAGGATACTGTAAGATGACGCAAGATGAACGCTGGCAGGCGAGATACAATGAGGTGAAAACCTTCATTGAGAAGAATCGCCGTAAACCTTCCAAGTACTATGATGAGGAAAAACTGATGGTTCATTTCTTGAAACGTAACAGGAAGCTGATGAATGCGGGGGAGTTGCAAGAGCCTAGATTGGGAATGTTTAAGGAACTGCTTGTGTTGACTGAAAAGTATAGAAGAAAGAATCAGTACGAATAATGTTTGCGCTATGCTAAAGCTTATTGCGATTCAAAATATCAAGCCCGGTAAAAAGGAGATACAAATTCCGAGACGGTATAATAATATCTGTAAGATATTACAACCCGACTCGACCTATTTCCTTTATAAGGGATATTCTATCGCTGAAGGGAAAATAACTAAAAGGCCCAAACCTGTGTTGGAGGGGCATCTTTATTCTGATTCAACCCCAAACATAGACATTTGTGCAATAGTTGGTAGGAATGGTAGCGGAAAGAGTTCGATAATAGAGCTTTATTTGCGTTTGATGAATAATTTTGCTTATGTATGCCATCCGGCAATTAATAATGGAAGATTATTCAATACGCAATTTGTGTGTGATGTCTTTGCAGTTGCTTATTTTGACGATACGGAAACTGATAGATGTCATATTGTAAAACAATATGGTGCAATCATTGAGTACATGATTGATGGCGAAGTTATTTTCAGACATGATTATAATAAACCATTAAAGGTACCAGGAATGCCATTGGATGAATTCCCATCCTCTGATTTGGCTAGGGAATGCTTGAGCTCTTTGTGCTATACAATGGTAATCAATTATTCGGCTTATTCCTACAACAATGAAGACTATTTGCCTGAATGGAATACGGAGTTTAATAATAGTGCAAAAGATGAGAGGACCGAAGCGGAACGGATGGAGGACAGATGCTGGATTGATTCACTCTTTCATAAGAATGATGGTTATCAATTACCGATTGTTCTTAATCCATTCAGAGAGAATGGCATGGTTGATTATAACAACGAAAGAGAGTTAACTCAAGAACGTCTGTATGGTATGTCGTTATTGACTGAATCACCTTTGGATTTAATATTGGATGGTTTGGTGGTTGACTTTTTTGTGTTTGACGTTGATGATGACCTAAATCCAGTGGGTAAAACGACGTATGCATCTTATAAGGTACTTTCGGAGTTGCTTATCTTACGTGCTATTAGTAAAATGAGTGGCAGCCAAACAGAACATAAGGCAGACGAGGTGGGCAAACAAATTGTTGGAACCTGGAGTAAATGTTTTGGTATTGATTTGGAAGCATGCATTGTTGATGAGATATTTGATGATGGTATTAAGCGTAATTCCAATGTATTACAGGCTGTCAACTATATAGTCTATAAAACATTAAAAATAGCTCATACATATCCCAATTATCAATACTACAGTAATATCGGGCAAAACCTGCAAAAAATCGAGAAATTTGTAAAAGAGTTATTTCAAGATAATAGCCACATCACTCTTAAGATTAGAAGAAGCATAGCTTTTATCATATTTCGACATTACAAAAACGGGGAGTACTCTGTTAAAAAGTTCAGGAAGTCATTGTCACGAACCTTACCTAATCGAAAGTCAAAATATGCGAAAGCAAGAAAAAAATATCCAATGGAGCGCTATGAGGATTTGCCAGAGTATGAGTGGTTGGATAATGATTTTATGCCAGCATCTTCGTTTAAGGTCAATATGTATCTTAAGGACACTAAAACGGGCGGTTCCCTTATTAGCTTCTCGGCGATGAGCTCTGGTGAGCGTCAAATTATCAATTCGCTGTCAACGATGGCATACCATCTTTCAAATATTGATTCTGTATGGGATAGGGCCTCTGATGATTCAGATGAGATAACTTATAAAAATATTTGTGTGTTTTTTGACGAGATGGATTTATATCTACATCCAGAGTTTCAGACAAGGATGATTGATGTAATGCTCAAGATAATACAAGGCCTTCATCTGAAACATATAAAAGGAATTCAAGTGATTTGTGCCACCCATTCTCCATTTATTCTCTCTGATGTTTTAAGAGACAATGTTTTGTATTTGCAAAAAGGAAGTGAATACAAATTAGATAAGAAAATACGCACATTTGCTGCTAATATTGGGGATTTGTTGTGCAACTCATTCTTTATGAACGACGGGTTGATTGGCTGTTTCGCTAGGGACAAAGTGGAGTCGCTTGTCAATTGGCTGGAAAATGAAGGAGATAATGCAAAATGGGATGTCAAGCCAGCAGAAGAATTTGTCGATTTGGTAGATGACCCGTTTGTTAGAATGCAATTAAAGATGATGTTGAAGGATTACAAGAAGGAAAAGGAACTTGCGGATGCGGAAAATTAGGATTGATGCAGATGTTGAAAGTATAGCCGGCGAGTTCCAGTTGGAGCTGGATAAACATAAAACTGAAATCTTGCAAGCTATAGGAGATCTTTTGGGAAAGTTTGACGGCAGTCATTCTTTGACCAGAGGAACTGCGGCCTTGAATGCAGTCGACGTGAAGAAGTGCTATGATTACATAGACAGATTAAAAAGTGACTATGCTAACGGCTCGCTGACACTAATGAAACCAAATGATTTCGAGAAGACCCATCAGGTATATAATGGATATTTGAAAGACAAGGAACTGAAGTGGAGCGTAAGCATAGACGGCGATAAGGCAACCCCATTGCATAAACGCCTAACGGTAGCGATGGGATATCAGGAAATAGTAAGAGATGAGATTTATCCACCGCTGATGAGGAAGATGGGCATCAAGGCCTGCGTGTATTGTAATGCCAACTATACTGTGTCGGCTGAAAAAGGTAGCGGGAGAGGCTATTTTGAGTTGGATCATTGGAAACCAGAATCGAAGTATCCGTTTCTATGCACATCGTTCTATAATTTGCAACCATGTTGCCCCCATTGCAATAAGCGCAAAAGTGCAAGTAACAAATATGAATTCCTGAAATTATACGAGGAAGATCAGAACGAGCCGCTTGACGTATTTGAGTTCCGGATACCCAGAGGCAGTATTGTTCGATATTTTAATAAGTTGGATACCAGCCATATCAAGGTAACATTCAAGGCAACAGATGCCAGTTTGGTTAAATTAAGGGATGACGCAGAGGAGAAGTTCGGAATAGAGGGTATATATAACGAGCATATCGATGTAATAGAAGAAATGATGTGGCGGTCAAAATTCTATGATAATGTTATAGTAAGATCTATGACATGGTTATTTGGTAAACGCAATTCAATAGTAGATGTTGCACGTTTCAAACTGGGTACTTATGCTGGCGAGGATGAAATTCATAAACGACCTCTGACGAAGATGATGCAGGATATTGGTAAACAAATAGGGATTATTTAAAACCCATTTATTGATTAAGTTTTTTCGAATATGAAAGAATACAAAATAGTCAGTGTTGAATCCAGAAAAGGTGGTGTGGGTAAAACTACTGCGGCTTTGAATATCGGTTATCTTTTGAAAGAAAGATATCATGTTCTTTTGCTGGATATAGACATTACAGGTACAAGTATCCGGGCTATTCAGGAGTCAAGGTTCTGGATGAACGATGCTCGTCTTCTGACTGAGGAAGAGGGTAAACCCTTAAACCTGTTGCAATACTTCACCAATTCGTACCTCAAGGGTGAGGAGTTGTTTTCTTTTTCATCCAAACAAGAGGCCGGGAAAGTATGCGTTTATGATGATGAAATCAATGTAATAGCTTCAGAGCTATATGGTGATGATGCCTCGTTACTTTACAATCCGTCATTGCTTTTGGATAATCTTCACGTTTATTGGCTTACAAAACTTATCACATCTATATGCGAGGGCTTTGCTAATTGCTTTAAGGATAGAAAACCGAGTGTCATTATTCTAGATAATTCACCTGGATTTGTTGGGATTGGCAAGGCTGTACATGATATAATGACAGATATCGGACCGGAACGGGCAAAATTTATTACGGTATCATCTCTTGACATTCAAGATTTTGAATCGAGTTTGAAATCGGTGTGTGCTTTACATCGGCAATATACCGATAAGTATTATGGCGCAAGGTATCCTGAGACTCAAAAAGGCGACGAGAAGTTTTACGCACAGGTGCAATTGTCTGGAGATTCCGAATATATTTACTATCGTACACAAAAGAGATTATCTGACTTGAAGTCATACCAAGGACTCATATTAAATAAAGTGGCAAAAGGTATTGTGGAAGGCCGTATAAGGTACGACTTTAAGAAAGGTCTGACTCCAACGCTTGAAGATATATATGAGGGTTTGTACGAAGGCCAAATCAAAGATTATCTTGTTCCGTTTGACAATGTGTTGTTAACCCAATTTTACGGTGTCTTTGAAGAGAAACAGGGTGCTCAAAATGAGAATCTGTCAACATTAAAGAAACGATTGGCAACCATAGAATGGCAGATAAAAATGTTGGATGAACTGGATGCCAAAGTCCTGCCATACGATTTGTTGCGTCGTGCAGATGGTTTTGATAAAACCATAGATACACTAAAAGGAGCTTTAATTGCCAGTGGCTATGATGTGATTGCATCGAAATTCAATCCCGACTGGTCTCCCGTAGAGCCGCTACGTAAGATGATTGCCGTTTTGAAAGACATTGGCTTTACTTCCGAAAGTTTTGAACTCTATGTCCCACGGAGAAACCGCATGGAGCGTGAAATGGGTTATTTCCACGGAATAGCATCAAAGGCCGTAACCTATGCGGGTGAGCAGAAACAGGAACTTGTGTGGCTCGCTTCTGCCGTCGCCTCGGTGGCAAGTGAGTTGAGTTTTTGTTATTCGAACAAAATTCTGTGGAACAATAGGCAGACGTGGAGAAGTAATGAGATCTGGGGCGCCAGCAAAGAAAAATGGGCAAATATGGTAAATGACGCATTGACAGATTGGATGTTAGGTATTGCTGACGGTTATTCTAATTATAAAAAAGAGAGACCGGCGTTGGCCGCTTATGTATTGAGCGACGATGCATCAATTTATGACAATTATTTAGGTGAGTTATTTGACAGGGCGGAATTCTTTTCAACATTGAAGTCATTTGTTAGCAGATTGATAGATTTGGGGTCAGATATGCAGACTATGGTGAACTTGATTCGTGCCATAACAGTCAACAATGAAGGGAGTTTTTCCATGGATGTTGATTTTGTACCATTTCTCAATCATAAAATAATCGATAAAAAATATGACTATTCGCTGGCTAATGATATGATGTATAGCGAATTGCGCGATTCTGACTATATGGCTTCATTTAAGGAGGTCCTTGGTAGAGTTATTCACAATTGGGGATTGTAGCATATGGAAATGAAATTCTCGTATGATGATTTCCGGGCGAATTATCTCCATAGTGATGCCTTAATGCCTTTATCACCACTCAAACCGTTGGATATAATTGATATGGGCAAATATGACAAGGCTTTGGATGAATGGGGGATAGAGAAACGAATCAGGAATACCTTCGATGAGCTTGAGCGACGATTGGGCTCCAATTATTTCTCGGAATTCGAACGTGTTCAAACAAAGGTAAAGGAGTATGGCGCGTTCATGTTTCCGTTGTACAAAATCCTTTTCACTGACATTGCGTGTGAAGACTGGTTGTCGTTGGTTGACTTTCACAAAGGGTTTAGTCGCGACCATTCGGTACACCAGCCTTTGACAGCGTATATTGTATGCAAGCTATTGGGTGGTGGCGATACAGCGAAATCGTTCCAAATACAAGGTTCTTCATTATTGGACAAAGCGCTTGATGTCATAATTAAGGGACAGGACGCCAAATATCTTCGAGACAGGCTTGCTTTTTATGACCCTTCTTCAAAGCTTCTGTCGGGAGATAGAGAACTGTGGAAGGAGGTGTTTTATCAGACGGCAATAATCACGGCAATGTATCATGACTTGGGTTATCCATGGCAGTTCATCGAAAGGATGCACGATTTTCTGAAAGATGATGTTTTGCTTTGTGGGCGTTTGCCAAAAGGTAGTTCTGCAATACATTCATACATAGAGGCGCACAACGAAGAGTTATTGTTCCGTCCTTTCTATAATTACGGGGTAAATGGTGCTTCTACTGCTGATATTAATGATGAATTGTTCGAACATTTCTTACACAATTCACATGGGCTACCAGGAGCTCTTGCATATCACGCATATAATACCGAGTACTGTTCAAATAAACCAACTAACTCTTTAGGACTCATTAAATTCTGTCAGGAGTGGAACTGCCTTGCAATTCTGATGCATGATATGCAAAAAGCATACGCCACAAAGGGTTCAGGATTTCCTCGCCTTGATTTCAATACAGACCCGCTGTCATATATTATTGCATTGGCAGATACTTTGGAAGATTTCAATCGGCCAAGTGCTAATATTGTCAAAACCGATGTGGGATGTGAGATAAAATATACATTCCCTTCGCTTTCTGTTGAATTAATAGAAAATAATGGCGATGCTGAAATCCTATTTCAGGTTAATCCGGCCAACCAGGCTCAACAAGAAGAGTTTAAGCGAGAAGACCAGAAAAAATTGTTTGACCAACCTAACGGTTATTTCGATTTGGAATCTGTTGGATTGAAAACTGTAACGATAAGATGTATGTGAGTAAACAGATTTTCATGCATCTTCATATTGGGAGATGAAACAACACTTTGTTCCAAGATGTTATCTTAAGCGTTTCTCAGATAATGAGAAATACATCTATACATACGACAAAACAAATAGTAAAAGCTATAGGGCTTCGCTGATGTCGGTATGTTGCGAAGATGAAATGTATACGCTCTCGGATGAGTATGTTGCTAAAACAAAGGAAGAAACTGGTGCAGAACTAAACAACTTGTCCATAGAGAAAGATTATTTTGCCAAAGAGATTGAGTATAATTATTCAAAATTTTTATCGCAGATTGATGAGATAAAAGCTGAGTGGGTAGAGGGGAAGGGTTATTACAGACTTAACCATTTCGAAAAGAAAGAACTGGCACTTCATATTGCCACACAATATCTAAGGCACCCTTTGGTTGGTGAGGCAGAAGTGGACAATTATGTTCGGTTTGAGCAAGCAGGTGTCGATATGTTCAAGCATATATTGGCAAAGCAAATCAATAATGAGGGGATTGAAAAACTGAATATAAAGGTAGAGAGCGAAAGGCCTGCGCTTCATGCGATGATGACCTATATGAATTATGACGAATTGATGGAATGTGCCGAAAAAATGGCTAACAACAATTTCGTGTTTTGGGTCAGTAAAAACAACGATTTCTATACGTCGGATTTTCCAGTTGTGGTAGAACCTCATGTAAAAGATGTTGGTTATCGGTATTGTGGTCTTGTGCAATATGGTGGGGAAATAATGATGAGTCTGTCACCAAGTTTGGCAATTTCAATTTACGACAGTGGCTATTTTAAGGGGAAAGAAGAACTGGACGCGACCTTTGTCGTTGCTGACGATAAAGAGATTCGCAGGCACAACCTGATGAATTATTTCTATGCCCAGCGACATGTGTTCAGTTACAAGAATGATTTTAACTTGATAGATTCATTTCGCCAGATGAATGGAGGTGAACATGTGTTTATGACTCCACATTTGAAGGCGGAAATTGTTAGTGGATTAGGGAAATATTGAAGATATGGAAAGACGTACCACAGCAATTTTAGGTGCAGGTGCTATTCTTGATTTTGAATTCGATGGTATCTTAAAACCGACAACAGGCAATATCACCAAGGCTGTTGCGGAGCAAAAGATACAGGGTTTTGATTTGGATGAATTAGACCTGATTAAGAAGGTTTATGACAGAATTGTCGAGTATTCCCGTTCTGAATATTTGAGGATGCACCCGGCAGAGAGGTTTTATGAACCATCTGTGACGTTTGAACATCTGTTTGATGTGATTGAGACTTTGCATTCTTATAATGGGACATGGAAGCATGAGCAATATCCATTTCCACTGATTTCCACTCTTGTAAAACCAGAATTGCATTTTGAGACGGTTGAATATTTTAGGGCGATGCTCGCTATCATTGAGAAAATTGTAGAGATTGTTATTGCGTATGATGAGCAATTCCGTGGGCAATACAATGAACTGTGGTATAAGGAATTTTGGAAAAGATTTAATGGTGCGTTAGACGTTTTTAACCTCAATTATGATACGACGGTTGAAAGCAGTCTTGGGGATTATGTTGACGGTTTTGTTGGCTTCACACAAGATTATGAACGGTTTGTGCCAGAGGTGCTATGGAACGCAAGTGCAGATAAGGCAACGGTTAACCATCTCCATGGATGTGTCCTTTATAGGGATACCAATCCCAAACCGGTCGAATTCCATTACAGCCATCGCGATTTATACAAGTTTTATCCTGACGTATCAAAAAAGGCGCTCTTCAGTGGTCAGTGGCTGCCGAGAAATCAAGTAGGGGAGACCATCCTCTATTCTCCAATAATAACAGGGTTGAAGAAAACAGATAAGATTTGCTTTATGCCACATAGCATATATCATGCGAGTCTTGTGAAGAAGATAATCGAAAACCCCACACTGCTTATTTGTGGATATTCCTTTGGTGATTTGTATGTGAATCAGTTGTTGCAAAGGCACAAACTTGTTCATGACAAAATGCAGAGAGTGGCTGTTGTGGATAAATGGCCCGACTATGTGAATGAAGATTGTATAAGTCTCTATAGGTACTTTATGGATCATACAACTGGTGGTTTGAGGGAGTTTGTGGAGAGGGTGACAGAAAGCGGAATTGCACCTTTGGACACCTTCAAACAATTCAAGCAGGTCACGGATGGCTGTTGGGAATCGCCCGATGGGTCATTGAAGTTGTACACCAAAGGATTTAAGGCAGCTGTTGAGGATAAGCAAAGTGATTTGTTGGGCTTTTGCAAGGCTGGATAGTATAAAGGAACAGTTTAACAGATAATAACGAAAACACAATATAACAATGTAGAATATCTTAGTGACGGGTGGTGCCGGGTTTATCGGCTCGAACCTGATAAAGCGCTTGTTTAAGGACGTGAAGGGCGCAACGATTGTGAACATCGACAATATGAATGCCTATTACGATGTGTCGCTCAAAGACTATAGGCTGGCGCAGTTAAAAGTTGAAAGTGAAAAGTTAAAAGTTGACTATCACTTCGTGAAAGGCGATATTGCTGACAAAGCGTTAATCGACAAATTGTTTGCTGAGCATAAGTTCGACATCGTGGTGAACCTTGCAGCCCAAGCTGGAGTTCGCTACTCAATTGAAAACCCTGATGCTTACATCCAGAGTAATATCATAGGCTTTTACAACATTCTGGAGGCTTGTAGGCACAATCCTGTGGAGCACCTGGTGTATGCATCATCATCGAGCGTCTATGGCGGCAACAAGAAGGTGCCGTTTGCGGTGGAGGACTGGGTGGATAACCCCGTTTCGCTCTATGCCGCAACGAAAAAGAGTAATGAATTGTTTGCCCATTGTTACAGCAAATTGTACAATATTCCGTCAACAGGCCTTCGCTTTTTCACTGTTTATGGCCCCGCAGGTCGTCCCGACATGGCTTACTTTGGCTTTACCAACAAGCTGCTGCGTGGCGAGACCATCCAGATTTACAACTACGGCAACTGCCGCCGCGACTTCACCTATGTGGATGACATTGTGGAAGGCATCGTGCGCGTGATGGCCAAAGCCCCCGAAAAGCGCAACGGCGAAGACGGCCTGCCTCTGGCTCCATATGCCGTCTATAACATCGGTGGTGGCCAGCCTGAGAACCTATTGGATTTCGTCAACATCCTGCAAGAAGAATTGCTCCGTGCCAGTGTGCTGCCACAGGATTACGACTTCGAAGCACACAAAGAGTTGGTGCCAATGCAACCGGGTGACGTTCCTGTCACCTACGCAGACAGTACCGCTCTCGAAAGAGATTTTGGCTTTACGCCTAAAATCACTTTACGAGAAGGGCTGCGTAAATTCGCTGAGTGGTATAAGGAGTATTATGGTTGATTAGCTTACGGCTTACTGCTTATGATGTATGCTGCGCAGTACCGCTAATCGTATCACTAACTATCAGCACGAGAAGATAGGCTTCAACTACCGTATGAGCAATATCTGTGCCGGCATCGGTCGTGGCCAGATGACTGTTGCTAACGACCATATCGCACACCACAAACACGTTCAGGCTCTGTATGAGGAGCTACTGAAGGATGTGCCGGGCATCAAAGTACACGGCAATCCCGACAGCCGCTATGACTCCAATTTCTGGCTCTGCACCATAACCATCGACCCCGAGGTGCGTATCAAAGGTCAGGAGAACGCTTACAAGACCATCGTGACAGGTGCTGTTGGCGGTGCCGCCGGCGTAATCCATGCCGCGGAGAGTGCCCACACCGACTGCGAGCCCAACGCCAACGTAGAAGCCCTGCGTGTTATTATGGACCAGGCACAGATAGAGGCCCGTCCGGTGTGGAAACCGATGCACAAGCAGCCGGTCTATCGACGCGGCGAGATTCAGGTTTCAAGTTTCAAGATTCAAGATCAGGAGTGCCTCTGCGAGACCTCTGAGACTAGCGTTTCTTATGTCAACGGTGTCTCCGAATCTTTGTTCAAGATTGGTATGTGCTTGCCTGCCGGACCTTACGTGACGGATGATGATGTGAAATACATTGTCGAGACAATAAAGAATGCAATAATTTGATAATCAAAAGAACGTTTGAGAATATAGATTATCCGATAGTGTCCCGAATGGGCAGTGAGTTGCCAATTCAAGGTATTGGCCTGAGTAAAATGAGGCGTCATTCGGACTCATACAGATAATTTTGAAAAAAAAACGGGACGAATCCCAACTGGGATTCGCCCCGTTTTGTTTATATCCACCCGCTTTCTTCGTGATTCCATTGTCACAGTTGATTCTGATAACAAAAAAAATTGTACTTTTGCACTCGAAAAGGAGGCTGTAATATGATGTTTTTTGTAATCAATAATATGAAGAATAGCGGGATGGATCGAAGGTGGATTTCGCCTGGAACGGTCTTGGCAAGTCGGATAAATGCATTGCTCTCTTGAAGAACTAATTTGCTCGGCTTGTGCCGCATTTGATTTGAGACATAAGATGAATATAAATTTGGAATCTGTCGGTCGGTTTTTTAAAAGAACAAAGATGAAATCACTATTTAATATATACTACATCAATTTTGCCAAGGTTTACGAGATTAAAATGATGCTTGGTAATGAGATCTCTACAATGAAAAATATAGAACATGGGCAAAGCTCTTCGATAGGTGGCCGGGTGGATGGAAGTCTGAGATTTAATCTGTTTGCACATGGCGGTGGCGCAGAAGGTGAGATCAAAGGAGAAAGGGGCGGCTCGCAAAAGGTTATAGAAACATTTGAGGTGAAAACAACGAAGTCTATTATTTTGAAGGAGATATTGGATGACGCCAGGAAAATTGATGGTTTCGGAAAAGTTCACGAAGGTGAATTGGTGGTGATAGACAACGTTCGACTACAATTGCAAAACGAAGCCGAACTACGAATAGCAAAATTTATTTCCGATGGTTCGCTTAAAGGGTTTGTGGCTCCTAATACGAATGGTTTGGATCTGAACAATGTATTCAATTCTTTGTTAAAAGATTATGCCTATAAGTTGAAAGGCAGTATCGGTAAGGCCAAAGACCAACTGATAATAAAAATACCCTTTACTTTTGAGAACGAATTCGAAAGCGGTTATAATGTCGATGACATGACAATAGGAAATGTGTCGATAGTGGGTATTTATAAAGGTCAAATCCACCCCAAATCACTTAAAACGAATATGGAGTATTGGTCTGAATTGGGAGTTTATATGAATCAAAATCAGAATGTTGATTATAAATACTTCCATTACAGTAGTTTCCCTTCGGACGAAATTTTCGAAAAGCAGGATTCTTTCTATAATGAAGATGCGGGTTCCTTGTACCATTATGTGGATTTGCTTGCCATTATTCAAAATGTCCAGATTCGTGAACAATGATAAAAAGAGATATTTCCTTATACAGTATTGAAGACTTCTATGTCTATGTGAATCAGCAAGAAGCATTAGGTAAAAGGGTCCAGTCGATTTCTTACTTCAATAAGAAAGAAAAGATTGATACATTGAATCCTTTTCTGGATATCATAGACTTGTCGGCCTATTTGGAAATTGAACTCGGAAATCAGGCTTTGTTTGAGGAAATGCTACCTTTGTTCCCCGCAGGCGTTGTTTTTATTGCGAATGTCAAGCTGGAAAAAGAGGTTCGTGAAAAACTTAGATTCCTCATTGCTGAAATTCATTATATTGACTTGGGCGGTGACAGTAATAAGAAACTGACGGATTCTCCTAATAAACTTGTCAACAAAGTGACAGATCTGTCCCCTGATGGTTTGGAGGTGTTCCTTGCCAATTTTAATCAAAAACTTTATGGGCATGAGAAATTCAAACAGGAATTCCAAACAGTGGTAAAAACATTTAGAGTGTTTAATAAAATCGGTGAGCATAACATTCTGTCCTTCTTTCTGATGGGTGAATCGGGAATCGGCAAGACTGAGGTTGCTCGCGCCATCCATCAATGCTTGGGCGGAAAGCACAAGTTGGCAAAGATCAATTTCGGAAATTATAGCAGCAAAGATGCTCTGAACTCTCTCATCGGTAGTCCGCGCGGATATATAGGTAGTGAAAGCGGTGAACTTTTCATGAAGGTTAAGGACTCGGATACGGGTGTCATCCTGATCGACGAGTTCGAAAAAGGTGATGCCATTATCTATAACTATTTCCTGGATGTGTTGGAAAACGGCAAGATGACAAATTCGCAAGGTGAAGATATTGATCTTAACGGATATATCATCATCTTCACATCGAATCTTACACCTGATGGTTTTGATCATTTCTTGTCTCCCGAACTGAGGTCGAGATTTAACTATATAGGCATATTCCAATCGCTTAAAGAAGAGGACAAGGTGAAGTTCGTCAAAAAAAGAATGAGCGATATCATCAGTAAGTATAATGCTAATTACGATATAAAATTACCAAGTTATTCGCATGCTGCACTTTGCTGCAGGATTAATGTCAATGATTATTCCAATATGAGAGACCTGAATCAAAAAATCAGAGAGGTCTTCGTCGATTTCATTGGTGAGAACCAAATAAAATGAGTTATTTATGCTTATGACTGACCGACTGCGAGAAGAACTTGCGGCTCTGCCTGTGGCAAGGGTGGCGGGAATGCTGAACCGGACGTTGCTGGAGGGGAAGGATGCTATCGTGACGGCGGCTCCGGGCGCGGGCAAATCGACCTTGCTGCCTCTGACGGTGCTACAGGCATTGCCGGAAGGAAAGATTGTCTTGCTGGAGCCGCGAAGAGTGGCGGCACGGCAAATCGCGTCGCGTATGGCGTGGCTGCTGGAGGAGAGCGTGGGCGAATCCGTTGGATACCGCATCCGGTTTGAAAGCAGAATATCAAAGCAGACGCGCGTCGAGGTGGTGACCGAAGGGGTTCTCACCCGTATGTTGCTCGACGACCCGGCGTTGGAAGGGGTGGCGGTGGTCATCTTCGACGAGTTCCACGAACGGAGCTTGAACACCGACGAGGCTTTTGCTCTGACAAGGCAGTGCCAAAGTCTGTTAAGAAATGACCTACGACTGGTGGTGATGTCGGCCACCATCGATGCCACGGCGATAAAAGAGGCGCTGCATTGTCCTGTGCTGGAGAGCGAGGGTCGGATGTTCCCCGTAGAAGTTATACACTCGCAGCAGGAGGCGGATGCCTTCAACGTTTCGCAACTGGTGGCCAAAACCATCCTGCAGGCCCATCGCGAACATGATGGCGACATACTGGCTTTCCTGCCCGGTGAGGGTGAAATACGCCGCGTGGCGGAACTTCTGAACGATACGCTCGCACCCACCAAGATATATCCGCTTTACGGTCTTCTCAGCAACGACGAGCAGGCACGGGCCATCGCTCCGAGCAGGGCAGGGGAGCGCAAGGTGGTGCTGGCAACCCCCATCGCGGAGACCTCGCTCACCATCGAGGGGGTGCGTGTGGTGGTGGATAGCGGCCTTTGTCGCAAGATGGTCTACGATGCGCGCAGCGGACTGAACCACCTTGAAACTGTCCGCATCTCGATGGATATGGCTACACAGCGTACCGGTCGCGCCGGACGTGTGGCTCCAGGTGTATGCTATCGTCTGTGGAACAAGAACACCGAAGTTCGAATGGAGTCTGTGCGCAAGCCTGAAATATTGGAGGCCGACCTCACCTCGCTGATGCTTGATGCCGCCATCTGGGGCGAACGGAAAGTGGAGAGCCTGCCGTGGTTGACGCCTCCACCCAAAGCGGTGCTAATCCATGCCAAATCATTGCTGACCACCCTCGGGGCTATAGATGACACCGGTGGCGTGACGGAGTGGGGGCGTAGGCTGTCTAAACTGCCCTGTCACCCGCGTGTCGCACAAATGTTGCTTTCGGCAGATACGCCAGAAAAACAGTCACTTGCATCCGATATCGCCGCGTTGCTGGAAGAGAAGGACCCGATGGCTGGCGATGGTGATGTGTCGTTGGCCCGGCGTCTGGATGCATTGCGACACGAACGCCAGTTGCAAAAATCAGGTCGCTGGAACCGTATCGTCAGGATTGCCAAGCAATATGCCGACATGATACATTCAAAAGAGAACAATTTGACGGTGAACCCCTTCGAGGTGGGTGCCCTGCTGGCTTCTGCCTACCCCGAACGTATTGGCAAAGCGTGGAAAGAGGGTGTCGGTACTTTTCAATTGTCTGGTGGCGAACTTGTTGCAATAGATCCTTCTGATGCGCTGTCTGGAGCGGAATGGATAGTGGCAGCATCGATGCACCAAAAGCAGGGTGGTGTGGGCAAGGTGTTTCTGGCCAGCATCGTGGACCCCACCGATCTGCAAGCATACATCCGTGAGCGTAAACTCATCAACTGGGACAGCAAAGCGGGGGCGGTAGTGGCCAGAAAAGAGAGTCGCATAGGTAATATCTTGCTGGAAACGAGACCTCTGAGTGGTGATAACCGCGAGGCAATACAGCAGGCTGTTTGCGAGGCCGTCGTCAAGGAAGGACAATCGTTGCTCCCGTTCACCGACGAGGTGCAGAATCTGCAACGACGGATAGCTTTCATCGCCTCCCGCCATCCAGAAATGGAACTGCCCAAAGTGGATGCCGAAACCATCTGCAAAAGCGCTGTGGAGTGGGGACCGCTCTTCATAGGAAAAGCCTCAACAACAGCTGAGTTGAAGATAATCGACCTCAAGGAAATCATTTGGAGCCGTCTCAGTTACGACCAGCAACAGACCGTGGACCAGTTGGCTCCAACGCATGTCGTCGTCCCTACTGGCAGCCGCATTCGTCTGGAATATCGCATTGGCGCTGAGGTGCCTGTGTTACGTGTGCGCCTGCAGGAGTGCTTTGGGTTGCTTGACACGCCACTGGTCGATGGCTTGCCTGTATTGATGGAACTGCTTTCGCCTGGCTTCAAACCTGTACAACTCACCAGCGACCTGCATAGTTTCTGGGAAACAACCTACTTCGAAGTCCGCAAAGAACTGCGCCGCCGCTATCCCAAGCATTCATGGCCCGACAATCCGTTGGAGGCTGATCCTGTAAGGGGTGTAAAACGAAAATAATGAGTAAATTAAATATTTCAAAGTAATTGTTCCGGTGTGATCTGAAAAACAGGAGTACGATATCGCTAATAATCCAATAAACAGTATATTATATTTAAAAATGCGGGCCGTTTGAACTTGTTCAAACGGCCCGCATTCATTCCTATCGATTGTATTTTTTGTCGATTATTCTTGTGAGGGTACGGGCAATTCTTCGGAGGTGTACTGCTTGCGGAATCTTTTCGTGCATTGCAGGATAAGGAGTACGAGGGTGGTGCTGCATTCTGCAACTGGGACTGAGAGCCAGAGTCCTTTGTCTCCGAGGAGATTGGGTAGGATCATGTATGCTGCCACAACAAAGACGATGCCGCGAAGCACAGTGACCAGCACTGCCAGTCCGGCTCGCTCGATGCTTTGATAATAACCTACCATGCAGATATTCACTGCCATAAAGATGAACCCCAATGCGTAATAGGGGAGACCTTTTGCTGCAATGGCTCCTGCAGTTTGCCCTTCTTCGAGAAAAATATGCGTGATGGCAGGGGCGAAGAAGTAGAAAAGAACCGTGATGACGGAGCCTATCAATATGCTGACAAAGAGGCTGAGTAGTAGTGTTTTGTGTACACGCTGCTGCTGGATGGCTCCATGGTTGAAGCTGATGATGGGTTGGGCTGATTGGGCTACGGCGTTGTAAATCATATAGACCAGCGGAAAGAGGTAGCATGCCACACTGTAGGCGGCTACACCGTCATTACCGATATGCTGTTTGAACATCAGGTTGCCCGAAAGCATCATCACGGCCACTGCCATTTCGCCGACCAATCCGGAGGCGCCCATGCGAACCATATATCCCACATTGCGCAACGAAAGCATCAGGCTCTTCCGTGTTCTTTTGATTTTATAAAAGTTTAATTGCTTGGTCTTGAATAGCATATAGTATGCAACCATAAGTAACGCTACAAGTCCTCCGATGTCGGTGGCCAGCGAGGCACCCATCAGTCCCCAATGACAGGGGAATATGAAAATATAGTCAAGCACAATGTTGACCACGGCAGGAATCATATTGGAAATCATGGCGTAGCGGGGCGATCCGTCGAGCCGGATGACAAAGAGTCCGATGCTTTCGACCATCATGAACAAACAGGTGGGTATGAACCAGATGTAGTATTCGTAGGCGGCGGCATAGAGCGACCCTTTGGCTCCCAAAAGGTTGAGCACCCCTTGGGGAAAACAGTAGCAGATAATTCCCATCAGCATGGAGGTGAGGATGCCTGCTGTAAATGCTTGTGTTACATTGATTCGTGCGGCCTTGATGTTGCCGTGCGACAGGTGGATGGCGGCTACCACACTGACGCCTATGCCGAACATCATGCCGAGACCGCTGATAAGCATCATGATCGGGCCCACTAGGTTGATGGCGGCCAGACCTTCCGCACCGATGCCGTGTCCGACAAAAATACCGTCGGTGAAGATAAATGCCATGTTGAATAGCATGCCCAGCAGGGTTGGAAAGAAAAATTTGGAGAAAAGGACTCCTATGCTGGTCTTGCCAAAGTCAATGCTGTCTCTGTTGTCTTTCATTTTGTCTGTCTGATAGATATTTTAGTTTGTTTCAAGTATTGGTTTATACAAAAAAGATGAAATTTGAAGTCTGTTTGGAAATGCAAAGATACGAAAAAAGTGGGTGTTGGTCCGGAATGATCTGTCGGAATGCGATTTCGATTGGAATCTATTGAATTAATATGGATATTTTCTTTGATTTACAGTATACTAACAGTGGCTGTTCATTGCTTTTTAAATTTAAATTCATTGTAACTGCTTCCAAATGCTGATTTTTGTGTATTTTTGCACACTCAATTTTATATATATCACTTTTTTTAAGATAATAGTTTAGCATGATGAATATCACTCTGGAAAAAATGAACTTCGGCGACTTGCAGTCGTCCCTTATCTTCCTTTATGGCAGCGATGTGGCTGCCCGCAATTTGCCGTTCAAACGCGACGAAACAGCCTATTTGGAAGCACGCCGCAAAGAGGATGCTTCCTCCCTGGTGGTCTTCAACCGCCTTCCCCATAAAATCTATGTGCAGAATTTTGACAGTGAGCTTCCTACTGCCGAATCGCTCGAAAAGCTGCGCCGCGCCGCTGCTGCAATACATAAAATGCTTTCCGATGAGAAGGTGCAGCGTGTGGCTCTTGCAGGCGAGGGCATCATCCCCGAAGAGATGGTGGCATTTTTGGAGGGTCTGCACATGGCCAACTACCGTTTTGACAGATATAAGAATAAAAAAGATACGCTCCTCACCGATGTGGCGGTGGACAGTCTCGTCGTGGAGCCCAACGTGTTGGAGGAAAATCTGCGCTTGTGGCGCCGCATTGATCGTTGCCGCGATTGGGTCAACGAGCCGGTGATGTACCTCAACGCCGCGCTCTTTGCCGATCAGATAAAGGCCGAGGCCGAACGTCTGGGCAATGTCAAGTGCACCGTGCTGGGTCAGAAAAAGATAGAAAGTCTGAAGATGGGCGGTCTGTTGGCCGTGAATCGCGGCAGCGAGGACGAGGCCCGCTTCGTGGTGCTGGAATATAAACCGGCCGACCGCGTCAACAAGCGCCCTATCGCCCTGGTAGGCAAAGGTGTGATGTACGACACTGGTGGTCTGAATAGTAAGCCTGGCGACTACATGTTGGAGATGAAGTCGGATATGGCGGGCGCCGCCACTATGGCGTCGGCTCTTTTCGCTGCCGCCGAAAACAGGTTACCGGTCTACCTGATGGCCTTCCTGCCGATGACCGACAACCGTCCCGGCAAGAATGCCTATGCCGCCGACGATATCCTGCGCATGTATGATGGCACCACCGTCGAAATCACCAACACCGACGCCGAGGGCCGTCTCATTCTGGCCGACGCCATTGCCTATGCCGACCAGCAGAACCCGGCGCTGATTATCGACGCCGCCACCCTTACCGGCGCTGCCGTCCGCGCGTTGGGCACCTGCGCCATCGCCGCCATGCAGCAGGACGCCGCATCGGCATATAACTTGCTCAGCATCATGGGCGACCAGGTCTGTGAGCGTCTTGTGCAGTTCCCCTTCTGGAAGGAATACGACGAAATGCTGAAATCGGAAGTGGCCGATATGATCAACTGCAACCTTGGCGCTCAGGCTGGCACCATCACGGCGGGTCGTTTCCTGGCCCATTTCGCCCACCATCCCTACATCCATCTCGACATTGCCGGCGTGGCCTACTATGCCAAGCGCGAACACTTCTACGGCGTGGGCGCCTCGGGCTTCGGCATCCGTCTGCTCTACGCCTTCTTCCAGATGGTGGACCAGCTGAAAGCGTAGCTTTGAATTGATGAAATAACAAAATATTGTCATAACGATAATTATAACAGCAATATGACCAAAAACGAATCGCACAAAATAAAAGTGGCCATCACCCATGGTGATATCAATGGTATTGGCTACGAGGTGATCCTTAAAACATTCTCCGACAGCCGCATGATGGAGCATTGCACCCCCATCCTCTATGGCTCGACCAAAGTGGCTTCCTACCACAAAAAACTGCTTCCCCAGCAGCATCAGGAGCTGAATTTCTCGGCCATCCACGACCCGTCGCAGGCACAGGAACGCAAATTCAATGTCATCAATCTGGTCGCCGACGAGGTGAAAATCGACATCGGCAAGTCGACCGATGTGGCCGGAAAACTGAGCCGCATGGCTTTGGACCGCGCATGCGAAGACCTGAAGAAAGGGACTGTCGACGTGCTGGTTACCGCTCCGATCAACAAGAAGAACATCCAGTCGCCCGATTTTGACTTTCCTGGCCATACGGAATACCTTTCCGACAAGTTTAACGGCAGGTCGTTGATGATGATGGTGTGCGACCGCATTCGCATCGGCATCGTGACCAACCATTTGGCCCTGAAAGATGTGCCGGGTGCCATCACCCGCGAACTTATGCTCGAAAAAATCGAACTGATGCACCAGTCGCTGAAACGTGACTTCGGCATCCCCATGCCGAAAATCGCCGTGCTGGCCCTCGACCCCCATGCGGGCGACAACGGTGTCATTGGTACCCAGGATATGGAGGTGGTGAAACCCGCCATCGATGAGGCTTTCTCCAGCGGCATCCTGGCCTATGGCCCGTACCCGTCCGACGGCTTTTTCGGCTCGAGCGAGTTCAGCAACTTCGACGGCGCGCTGGCGCTCTACCACGACCAGGGCCTCATTCCCTTCAAACTGATGTCGTTCACCGAAGGCGTGAACTACACCGCCGGCCTCGACATTATCCGTACCTCGCCGGCCCATGGCACCGCCTACGACATTGCCGGCAAAGGCAAAGCTAGCGAACAGTCGTTCCGCCACGCCGTCCATTTGGCCTGCGACATCATGCGCCACCGCCGCGAATATGATGAACTGACCGCCGACCCGCTGAAATAACGTCCACTTCCCATCCTATGAAGAAATTGCTTCTGCTCGATGGCATGGCCATGGTCTACCGTGCCTACTATGCGCTCAACCACAATCCGCGCATGAACAGCCGCGGAATGAACACCTCCGCCGTGCTGGGATTCACCACCACACTCTACGACCTGCTGCGCCAGCAGCAGCCCACCCATTGCGCCGTCTGTTTCGATCGTTCGGAACCTACCTTCCGCCACGAACGCTATGCCGAATACAAGGCCAACCGTGAAGCCATGCCTGAGGAAATCCAGCAGGCGCTGCCTTATATCATGCGGGTGCTCGACGGCTTTTCCATTCCGGTGGTGACGTGTGCGGGCTACGAGGCCGACGACCTGATCGGCACCCTGTCGCGTCAGGCCGAGGAGGCGGGATTCGACCTGGTGCTGATGGTGACGCCCGACAAGGACTTTGCCCAGCTGGTCACCAACAAGGTGCACCTCTACCGCTTCGGTCGCAAGGGAAAACCCGACAGCATCTATACGCCCGTCGAGGTTTGTGAGGCGTTCTGTGTGGAGCGTCCGGCTCAGGTTGCCGACATCCTGGGGCTGTGGGGCGATGCGGTGGACAATATTCCGGGCATTCCCGGAGTGGGGGAGAAGAAGGCCAAGCAATTGGTTCAACAGTTTGGAAGCGTGGAAAATATGATTGACCACGCCGACGAAATCCGCAACGAGAAACTGCGCGTTCTGGTACACCAATATGCTGCACAGGCCCGCATGTCGAAAGAGTTGGCCACCATCTGCCGCGAGGCGCCGGTGCAGTTTGACGAGACCAGCCTGGCGGTGACCCGCCCGGACTATGACCAGCTGGCAGCGCTCTTTACCGAACTGGAATTCCGTGCCTTCACCAACCGCGTCTATACCGACCTCACCGTCAGCGATCCTGATTTGGCGCAGAAGCTGAAACTGCGTGCCAAACCGGGCAAGGCGTCGCAGCCGGCACCCAAACCCAAGCCCCCAAAGCCTGCCGACCCTTCGCAGGCATCGCTGTTTGGCGACAACGAGGAACCGGTGGAAGCGGCCGACGAAACGCAGCCGTCGGCGTCCGACAGCCATCGGCAGCTGGCTACGCTGCAGAGCCTGAACGACCTGCAGGATCGCGATTTCGCCATCTATCTGGATGTCGACCCCAAAAAACATATCACCAAGGGCATCGCCTTTGCCACCGGCCCGTCCGACTCGTTCTATCTGCCATTCGACGGCAACGAGTACTTCTCCTTCCTGCAGTCGTCGCTCGGCAATCCCGACACGCGCAAAATCTGCTACGACCTGAAACAGTTGAAGCACAGTTTCATCGACCACGGCGTCAGCATTGAGGGCGAGGTGTTCGACGTGATGCTGGCCCACTATCTGCTAGACCCCGAAGCGCGTCATTATCTTGATTTTATCTGTTCGGCCGAGCTCCATCTGTCGCTCGACGAGAACGACCCGGAATATGCCTATGCGGCTGCCGAAGCTCTTTATCGGCTGTATCAGCCTATGAGCCAAAAATTACTCGACAACGACATGATTGCCCTCTACCGCGATGTGGAGGTTCCGCTGGTGGATGTGCTGGTGGATATGGAACGCGAAGGGGTGCGCATCGATGTCGGCGCTCTGCAACGTTATTCGGCCGACCTCAGTGCCCAGCGCGATGCCATCGAACAGCAAATCTACGATTTGGCTGGCGGTCAATTCAATATCGGTTCGCCCAAACAGTTGGGCGAGGTGCTCTACGAACGGCTGCAGGTGACCGAGAAACCGCCGCTCACCGCCACCAAGCAGTACAGCACAGCCGAAGAGGTGCTGCAAAAACTCAGCGACCGCCATGCAATTATTCCGCTCATTCTCGAATACCGGTCGCTCAGCAAGCTCATCTCCACCTATCTTGACACATTCCCCAAGCTGATTGACCCCCATACGGGGCGTCTCCACACCATCTACAACCAGGCGGTGACCGCCACGGGGCGTCTCAGCTCGTCGAACCCCAACCTGCAGAATATACCCATCCGCACCGAACGGGGACGCGAAATCCGTCGCGCCTTTGTGGCCCGCAACGATGAATACCGCATCCTTGCGGCCGACTATTCGCAGATAGAGCTCCGCATCATCGCCTCGCTGGCCCACGATGAGCACATGATAGCCGCTTTCGCCAACCATTACGACATCCATGCTGCCACTGCTGCCAAAATCTATCATTTGGATATTGACCAAGTCAGCAAGGAGCAGCGCCGCAACGCCAAGTCGGTCAACTTCGGCATCATCTATGGCATCAGTGCTTTCGGGTTGTCAGAGCAGCTGGGCATATCCCGCAAGGAGGCCGCCGCACTGATTGAGGAATACTTCGAGCAGTATCCTTCCATCAAACGCTACATCGATGAGAATGTGGAATTTGCCCGTGCCAACGGCTATGCGCAGACCCTTTTGGGTCGCCGTCGCTGGCTGCATGAAATCAACAGCCGCAATGCCGCACAACGCCAATTTGCGGAACGCAACGCCGTGAATATGCCCATACAGGGTACGTCGGCCGACATGATCAAGATTGCCATGATACGCATCTGGCAGCGTTTCCGTCAGGAGAATCTGCGTTCGCGTATGATTCTGCAGGTGCACGACGAACTGGTCTTCGATGTCTACAAGCCCGAGGTGGACCGGGTCAAGGAGATTGTCCGTACGGAGATGGAGAACGCCTTGCCTCTCAACATCCCTGTCGAGGTCGGTATCGATGTCGGCGAGAACTGGCTGGAAGCGCATTGATTCTGAAAAAAAGTTGTAAAGTCGTTGACAATAAAAAAGTTGAAAGCCGAATGACAAGCGCATTCCGGTTTTCAACTTTTTTTGATGAAGGGTGGGAGGGGGCTACGTCCATGCCTACCTCACAAACAATTCGACGTCAGTTGTTGTAATGGATTTCTTCCAAGTTTTCCTGCACCATGTCTTTCAGCCAGTTGTACACTTTTACGTCGTTCATGTCCATGCCGTCGAGCGCCTCTTTGATTTCGTCGGTGTCGAAGACGAATTCGCCGTCGTCGGTGATGTGGGTGTAGATGATGTGGATATCCTGATGTGCGGCGCAGAGCATGACGATGGTGCCTGACAGGTCGCCCATCGGCGGACGGTCCCAGTGGTCGTGCCGGAACCAGAAGTGAAGCTTTGTCCCCTTGCCGACCTCGCTTTCCAGGGTCATCCCGCCGCCGCAGTTCTCGGTGTTCATCTTGATGAGCGGCAGTCCCAAACCTACCTTGCGGGTGGTGCGCGAGGTGGTGTAGGGGTCGGTGACCTTGGCCAGAAATTCGGGCGACATGCCCTTGCCGTTATCCTCGATGGTGAAGTCGTATATGTTTTCCTTCAGGCTGTCCTTGATGGTGAGTCGCACCAGCGTCGAGTTGGCGGCGGTGGAGTTCTCCATCAGGTCGTATACGTGCATTGCCAGTTCTTTCATATATATTATAATGTGTATTGATGATAATAAGGTCGGTACTATTGGTTAAAATTTGCTGAATTCGCATATCTCCAAGTCTTTGGGCTTGTCGTCGAGCACTAATCTGACGAGGGTGGCTTTCTGGTGGAACCCCTGTCGTCCGGCGGCACCTGGATTGATGTGGAGCATGTTGTAGCACTTGTCGTACATCACCCGCAGAATGTGGGAATGACCGGCAACGAAGATGTCGGGTTTCTCGCTTTCAAAGAAGGGGAGCAGCCGCCGTTCGTAGTGGCCCGGGTAGCCGCCGATGTGGGTCATGATGATTTTCATCCCCTCGCGTGAGAACAGCTGTGTTTCGGGCACCACGTTGCGCAGATCCCATCCGTCGGTGTTGCCATAGACGGCCACGGTGGGTTTGAACTCGCGCAGCTGATCCAACACACCGGGTCCGATGTCGCCGGCATGCCACAACTCGTCGCAATCGGCGAAGAAAGTGTACACCTGCTTGGGTATCGTTCCATGCGTATCTGACAATATTCCAATGCGTTTCATTTTTTATCTTGCCGAATAGTCTATTCTTCGTACTTTTGCAAAAATTTTTGCAAAGATACATAAAAATCCCGATAGACACGTCCATACATGAAAAAATATCTTCCGCAGCTGCTTTTGGTGGTCTCGTCCGCTTTCTGGGGCGCTTCGTTCATCTTCACCAAAGGCCTTTTTCTCAGCGAACCAGCCATCACGCCATATATCATCCTCACCTTCCGTATGTTTATCGCCTCGCTGTTCACCATCCCTTTCCTGGCGCTGACCCACAAGTTGGAACGCATCAAGAAAGGCCATCTGCGCTATTTCTTGCTGCTGGCATTTGCCGAACCCTTTCTCTACAGCATCTGTGAGACGACAGGCGTGAAGTATGTGTCGGGCAGTCTGGCGTCAATCATCGTCGCCACCATCCCACTGTTCATTCCCTTTGGAATGGCGCTGGTCTACAAGGAACGGCTGCGTTTCCAAACAATCTTTGGTGTGCTGCTTTCGCTGGCAGGTATCGCGCTGATGTCGCTCGACGACAATTTCTCCTTCAGCGCCGACCCAAAAGGTATTGCGCTTCTGGCTGGCGCTGTTGTTATTGCGGTTGTCTACACGCTGATTCTGGTCAAGATTTTGAACCATTACCATCCGGTGACCATCACCAGCTACCAGAATCTCATCGGGTTGGTTTATTTCCTGCCGTTGATGCTGCTGACGGACCACGACAAGCTTCCGCTGCTCTCCTTCTCGCCCCACATGCTGCTCTATTTGGCATTCCTCGGAATCTTCTGCTCCACGGTGGCCTACATGTTTTTCAACTACGGTATGCGCAGTCTGGGCGCCACTGCGGGGTCGGTCTACAACAACATCATTCCCGTCTTCTCGTTGCTGCTGGCCTTGATGATAGGGCAGGAGTCGTTCAGCATCATGAAGGTGGTCGGCATGGCGGTGGTCCTGGTGGGCCTCACGGTGGCGCAGCGCAAAGGAAGGAAAAAACAGCCGACACAATAATTCGCACAATCGTGCGTTTATGTTATGGTTCCGAAAATCGGAAACTGCAAGTTCCTATTTAAGTAAAGATTGATGAAGACTATAAAAACCAATATATTGGCATTGCTTGCCGCCACGCTGCTGGCTTCTGCCTGCGACCGCTTCGAAAGCGACCAGACGGCTCCGGCCTACCTCAAAATCGACGCCATCACCGTAGTGGACAACAGCGCCGACTCGTGGAGTTCTGAATCGGGCTTTTTCACCTGCGATATCGATGCTGTCAACCTTATCGTCTGGCAGGAGGGCGATGCGTCCGAAACCAATCTGGGCACCTTCAACCTGCCCTGTACCGTGCCGGTGATGAAGCACGGCAACATCGACTATGTGCGTGTGGTACCCGTGGTGCGTCAGAACGGCATCGCCGGCAGCCGCATCGCCTATCCTTATTATAAGACCATCACCCTCGACGACGTGACCCTCACCGTCGATTCGGTCACCTGTTTCGACACCATCCGCACACAGTATATGCCCAGTTCCACCATGCGGGTGGTCTGGTCCGAATTTTTCGAGCCTGGTCCTAGTGCCGTGAAGCTCGACACCGCTGTGCAACGGCTGGTCTACAAACCCGACACCATCCGCTCGGGCTACGGCTGCGGCGTTGTCCGCGTGCCCGACAGCGTGATGAGCATCAATTTCTGGTCCGATTCGACCTGCAACGTGCCGACACCAGGTGTGGCGCTCTATCTGGAAATGGATTATTGGAGCGATTTCGACTTCAGCGTGGGTCTGAACAACCCCATCTACAACGGCGGCTCGAACACCATCATGTCGGCCATGACCATCTTCGGCAAACCCCAAGCCGGATGGCAGAAAATCTACATCAATCTGGGTCGCATCTGGGGCCCCCGCTACCGCTACTATCCCCATATCAGACTCTTTTTCTCGGTCTTCAACCCCAACGGCAAAGCCGGCAACCTCTATATCGACAACATGAAGCTGCTCACTATCTGATACTTCGCTCATCCAACTAACCCTTTTCTTCCATCATTATCTTTCCACTGTTTTGAACAAAAAACGACAGACAATAAAGTATATGGCGTGGGATTTTGTCGCTGCCATTTTGGCGTGGGCGGCATTCTTCCTGTTCCGCAAGGTCGTCATCGACAACGATCGTTTCCAGGATGTCAACCAGGTGTTTCGCGATTCCAACTTCTGGTGGGGCATCGCCCTGCTGCCCGTGGCGTGGTGCTGTTTCTATGCTTTTCAGGGCACCTACAAGAATGTGTATCGCAAATCGCGCCTCAAGGAATTGGAAATGACGCTGATGGCTTCCGTTATTGGTGTTATAGTCATTTTCTTCACCTTGTTGCTCGACGACCACATCTCCTCCTACCACAACTACTACCTCAGTTTCCTGATGCTGTTCCTCTTCCATTTCGGCATCACCTATCTGGGCCGTCTCGTCATCACATCGCACACGGCCAAGCTGGTCCACACCCGTCGCATCGGTTTTCCCACGTTGTTGGTCGGAAGCGGCCGCAAGGCCTTCACCACTTTCCAGGATCTTGAGAACCAGGCGGTCTATTCGGGCAATATCTTTAAAGGTTTTGTACAGGTCAACGGACATGTCGACGAGGACTTGCTTAAGGTCATGCCGCGTCTGGGGTCGTTGTCTGACATCAATGCCATCATCGAACAGTATCATATTGAGGAGGTTATCTTCGCTGTGGAGGACTGCCAGAACGACAAAATCAACCAGATCATCTTCCTGCTGGACCGTCGCGACGATGTCCTCATCAAAATCACGCCCGACCTGCGCGACATCATCTATGGCACGGTGAAGATCAACTCCATCTTCCATTCGCCGCTCATCACCATCAATCCGCGCCCCATGGAGGAATGGCAATACAGCGCCAAGCGCTTGCTGGACATTCTGCTTTCCCTTCTGGCGTTGGTGCTGCTGTCGCCAGTCTTTCTCGTCACGGCCCTCATAGTGAAATGCACCTCGCCCGGCCCCGTATTCTATGCCCAAGAGCGTATCGGCTACCGTGGCAAGCCGTTCAAGATGCACAAGTTCCGCTCCATGTATATCGACGCCGAATCGGCCGGACCCGCCCTGTCCAAGGACGACGATCCGCGCATCACCCCCTTCGGCCGCATCATGCGCAAATATCGTCTGGACGAGATTCCGCAGTTCTACAACGTGCTGAAGGGTACCATGTCCATCGTAGGACCGCGTCCCGAGCGGCAGTATTTTATCGACCAGATAGTGGAACGGGCACCGGAATACTTGCTGCTGCAGAAGGTGAAGCCTGGCATCACCTCGTGGGGTCAGGTCAAGTACGGCTATGCGGAGAATGTCGACGAGATGGTGGAGCGCCTGCGCTATGACCTGCTCTACATGGAGAACATGTCGTTGGCCACCGATATCAAGATTCTTCTCTACACGGTCATCATCATCTTCCAAGGTCGCGGCAAATAGTCTGCCGTCGCATCCTTTCATCGTCCCGGGCCGATGGCATCTGTCAGCGGCTGCAAATGGTTCGTTCGGATGGTGCCGTGTTCCCCAAGAATGATTGGTCATACGGCCATGCCTGACAAAAAAAAAGTTGGTTCCGCATTGGAAACCAACTTTTTCTGTTTTTGATGAAGGATGGCTTATTTGCCCAGCAGGCTCATCACCTTGGGGTAGATGAATTCCCACTTCCACCATGCTGCTGCCGCGGCGGCGAGAATCAGCAGGATGATGATAATCCAAATCCATCCATGACGTTTGCGGGGGGCGGGAGCCGACTCCACTTCGTTTTCCATGGCTGCGGCCATCTCGTCGGCGGTTCCGACGACCTCCTGCTGGGCAGCCTCGATGGCGGCCATTGCTTCGGCGCGATCGGAGTTCGCTTCGGCTTCGGGCATTGCTGCAGGCGCTTCAGGAACGATGGGTTCAGTCTGCTGTGGTTCGGCGGGAGCGACCACGGGTTCCGGTTCGGGCTCCGGAGCCGGTTGGGGGTGGTAGTTGCCCGAAAGGACAGCCTCCATCGTCTTGTGCGAATTCTCGTCACTGATGGCTTGGGTCACGTAGTTGCCTGCCGACAGCTGCACGTCGCTTCCGCAGTAGGGGCATTTGGCCTCATTGTCGTAGAAGGGCCGGCCGCATTTTTTGCATTTGATCAGTTTCATAAACTTATTGGATTAAGGATTAAGAAAGGATGATTTTCTTTTTTCGATTCTCTATTATTTCAGGTGCTTGTCGAACCAGTCGATGAAGTTGCGATGCCAGAGCAGGCTGTTCTGGGGTTTGAGCACCCAGTGGGTCTCGTCGGGGAAGTAGAGGTAGCGGGCGTCGAGACCGCGCAGCTTGGCGGCGTTGTAGGCTGCCATGCCCTGCGAAGCGACGATGCGGAAGTCGAATTCGCTGTGAACCACGCAGAGGGGCGTGTTCCACTTGTCGACAAAGAGGTGGGGCGAGTTACTGAAGCTCTTCTGGGTCTTGGCGTTCTTCTCCCAATAGGTGCCACCGAGGTCCCAGTTGGTGAACCACAGCTCTTCGGTTTCGAGGCACTGCTGGTCGAAGTTGAACATGCCGTTGTGGGCCAGCAGGGCTTTCAGACGGCGACCGTCCTTGTAGCCTTTCACGTCGTGGTTGTGACCGGCGAGCCAGTAGATGCTGAATCCGCCGAAGCTGGCGCCGCAGCCGCCCAGACGCTCTTTGTCAATCTGGCGCATGTTGTCGGTGAAGTAGTCGGCAGCGGTCATGTAGTCCTGCATGCAGAGTCCGCCGTAGTCGCCGCTGATAGCCTCGGTCCATTCCAGTCCGAAGCCGATGGTGCCGCGACGGTTGGGGGCGATGATGAAGTAGCCGGCGCCGCTCATGATTTCAAAGTTCCAGCGGGTGCTCCAGAATTGCGACACCATGCTTTGCGGGCCGCCTTCGCAGTAGAGCAGGGCAGGGTAGACCTGCGAGCTGTCGTAGTTGTAGGGGTAGATGAGCCACGTGAGCATCTCTTTGCCGTCGTGGGTCTTGATCCAGTGCTCTTCCACCTTGCCCATCTTCACCTGGCTCAGGATGTCGTCGTTGAAGGTGCTCAGTTTCTTGCCTTCTGACTTGTCGTCCTTGATGTTGTAGGTGTAGAGGGTGGCGGGGTATTGCATGCTGACCTGGTTGGCCACGATGTTGCCGTTGTTGCAGAGTTCGAAACTGTTCACGTTGTGGCAGCCTTTGGAGATCTGGCGGAAGGCGCCACTGGCCAGGTCGCAGGCAAAGATTTCTTCCATGCCGCGGTAGTAGGCCACGCCGAGGATTTCCTTGTCGTCGTTGCTCCAGCTGATGCCGGTGAAGTTGTAGTCGAATTTCTCAGCTTTTTGCGACATGTTGGTGCGTTCGCCGCTCTTGAGGTCGAGGACCATCAGCTGGATCAGGTCGCTCTCATAGCCGTCGCGTTCCATGCTTTCCCAGGCTATCTTGCTACCATCGTGGCTGAAGACGGGGTTCTGGTCGTAGCCCATGATGCCTTCGGAGAGGTTCTTGGTGGTGCGGTCGGCGATGTTGTAGAGGTAGATGTCGCTGTTGGTTGAGAGGGCGTAGTCCTTACCGCTCTTTTTGCGACAGGTGTAGGCTATCTGTTTGCCGTCGGGCGAGAAGTTGAACTGCTCGATGCCGCCCCAGGGGCGCATGGGGCATTCGAAGGTGCTGTCGACGATGGCGACGGCGTTTTCAATGTCCACGGTGCCGTCCAAGTTGGCCAGGAAAATCTGGGGGTATTCGTCCACCCAGCAGTCCCAGTGGCGGTACATCAGGTCTTCGTTGATGCGGCCGGTGGTCTTGTCGAGACCTTCAAAGAGGGGGGCCACGTCGTCGGCGCGCTTCACGGGCAGGTCGGTGATGTAGACCACCTGTTTGCCGTCGGGCGAAATCTTGAAGCCTTCGAGACCTGTTTCAACGGTGGCGAGCAGCTTCTCGTTCTTGCTGTTGACGTCGATGCTGCGCATCTCGTTTCCGCGGCAGAAGAGGAGGGTGTTGTCGTCCATCCATGCGGGGTTGAATTCGCTTTGGGCGGTGGTGGTCAGCCTGATGGCATCGCCGCCGGCGGTGGGCATCACGTAGATTTCGGCGTTGCCTTTGTTCTCCTCAATGTCGTAGTAGGTGAGGGTATAGGCCACCTGTTTGCCGTCGGGCGACACGGCGCTTTCGCCCATCTTGCCCAAAGCCCACATCACTTCGGGTGTGAACTGTCCGTTTTTGACTTCGATTTGGGGCTTTTCGATGACCTTGCCGTCACCTTCGGTCCCGTGCTTCGCACACGACGCCACCAGCGCCAGCGAAGCCATTGCAATGCATAGTTTTTTCATCTATTTTAAGCGTTTTTGTATTATTGTTTGTCTCTGAAATAAAATGCAAAAATACAAAAAAGTTGGCAATCGCGGCCGCTGTTCGTGCATTTTTTTATTTTGTTTTCCTTTTTCTTATAAAAACGGGCTCCTTTTTCACGGAAGAAATGGTTCTGTTCGCCCTGTTTTCATCCGTTGTGCGCCGACCCTCCCTTGCATTGTCGACGCTTCCGTCACGAAGACCGACGTTCTGTTTTCGGGGCAGCTCATGGGCTGGGTGGGTTGTCTGTTGTCGATTCAAATTGTGGAGGTGTTGTTTTTTAATTTATAATTATTTATTCAAAAAAAGTGTACCTTTGCAATCTCGCAAAAAGGCTCCAAACAATGGGGTTGTGTGCGTATTGTTTTGAAAATAATTGTTTTATATAGTATTAATTTAAAATATTATCATGAAAAAAACACTTTTATTGCTTATGACAGCAACCGTGATGACCACTGCCGTCAACGCACAGAAGGTCACCTCGGGCATCACCATGTCCAACTTGGACAAGTCGGTGAAGCCTACCGAGGACTTCTACCAGTACGCTTGCGGCGGTTGGATGAAGGCCAACCCCCTCGACGCCGAGCATAGCCGCTACGGTTCGTTCGACAAACTGGCCGACGACAACCAGAAACACCTCAAGGAGATCATCCTCGAGACCGCCAAGGCCAAAAACGCTCCCGGCAGCGTGGCCGACAAGATCGCTACCCTCTACAACATCGGTATGGACTCCGTCAAGCTGCAGCAGCAGGGTGCCGAACCCATCCAGCCTTACCTTAAGACCATCGCCATGCTCCGCACCCGTGAGGATGTTCTCAACCACCTCAGCCAGCTCCACAAAATCGGCATCGACCCCTTCTTCGGTCTGTTTGGCGAGGCTGACTACGAGAATGCCAAGATGAATCTGGCCTGGCTCTATCAGACCGGCATTGGCATGGGCGACCGCGACTACTACCTCAAGGACGACGCCACCAACCGCGAAATCCGTGAGGCTTACCTCAAACTGATGACCAAAGAGTTTGCCCTGTCGGGTTACGACAAGATGGTCCGCATCGAGGCTTCCGAACTGGCCGAAATGGTGCTGGCTATCGAAACCCGTCTGGCTCGCGCCATGTACGACAATGTCACCAACCGCGACCCCTTCAAGACCTTCAACAAGATGACCGTGGCCGAGGCCGACGCCAAAGTGCCCGCGCTGCGTCTGCCCCTCTACTTCGCACAGATGGGTCTGCCTTCGCTCAGCGGCCTGAATATGGCTCAGCCCGAATATTTTGAGGAAGTGGCTGCTGTCATCTCGTCCGAGTATGTGCCCATGATCAAGGCTTACTACGCTTGGCAGGTCATCAACACCGCCGCCGGCTATCTGAGCGACGATTTCGTGATGGCCAACTTCGAATTCTATGGCCGCACCATGAGCGGCACCGAGCAGATCCGTCCCCGCTGGAAACGCTGTGTCGGTACCGTCAATGGCGCTATGGGCGAGGCTCTTGGCCAGCTCTATGTGAAGAAATACTTCCCACCGGAAGCCAAGAAACGTATGGTCACCCTCGTCGGCAACCTGCAGGAGGCTTTTGCTCAGCGCATCAAAGAGGCTGACTGGATGGACGATATCACCAAGAAACGCGCCCAGGAAAAACTGGATGCCATCCTCGTGAAAATCGGCTACCCCGACAAGTGGCGTGACTATAGCGGTCTCGAAATCAAGAACGACAGCTACTTCGCCAACATCATCCGTAGCAACGTTTTCGATGTCAACTATATGCTCAGCAAAATCGACAAACCCGTCGACCGCTATGAATGGCAGATGACCCCGCAGACGGTCAACGCCTACTATAACCCCACAACCAACGAGATCTGCTTCCCCGCTGCCATTCTGCAACCTCCGTTCTTCGATATGAAGGCCGACGATGCTGCCAACTATGGCGCTATTGGTGTGGTTATTGGTCATGAAATCACCCACGGTTTCGACGACCAGGGCCGCAACTACGACAAAGAGGGCAACCTCAACAACTGGTGGCAGGAAAGCGACGGCGAAAACTTCACCAAGAACGCCCAGGTGCTGGTCGACTGCTTCAACAAGGTGAAGGTGCTCGACGATCCCGAAACCTATGCCAACGGCGCACTCTGCCTTGGTGAGAATATCGCCGACAACGGTGGTCTGCACATCAGCTACCTTGCCATGCAGAACGCCATCGCCAAGAAGCAGGTGAAGACCAAGAACATGGACGGTTTCACTCCTGCCCAGCGTTTCTTCCTGGCCTATGCCGCTGTTTGGGCATCCAACATCCGCGACAAAGCTATCCTTCAACTCACCACCATCGATGTCCACTCTTTGGCCCGCAACCGCGTCAACGTCACGCTGCCCCATATCGCCGAATTCCACGAAGCTTTCGGCATTAAGCCTGGCGACAAGATGTGGCTGGCTCCCAAAGACCGCGTCAAACTTTGGTAAAACCGTTCGTCGAGCCATCGACGACCTACAATAGAAAAAGGTCGGAACCCTTCGCAAAGTGGTTCCGACCTTTTTTTTTGTGCGTCTCAGCAGGAGGTGGTCAGACTTGCCCCATGGCTTTCTGCATGAAACGTTTGGTGTCGATGATGAAACGTTCGTGCAGCCCTTCGCCGATCGGCCCACGACTGTCGAAAGCGCGCACGCGAAACACCAGTCGGCGGCGGTCCACCTCAATCAGTTCGCTTTCGCACCACACCTTCATGCCGATGGGGGTCGCCGCGCTGTGGGTCACATTGATCAGGGTGCCTACCGTGCCTTGTCCGGGTTCCAGTTGGGGCACCACGCTTTCGTTGCATGTACGTTCCATCAGGGCAATCATCATCGGGGTGGCGAAGACCTCCACCAGGCCGCTGCCGATGCGCGCAGCGCTCATCTCAGGGGTCACCATCTGCTCCAGTCGTCCTTTGATTCCTTTTTCTATCATAATGTCAGTTGTTTTTGTTTTCCGGAATAACGTTTTGGCGGCTCCGTTATTACGCAAGGCGCTGATTTTTTCTGCGTCAGGACAATAATAATGCGCTTTTTCCGTTTGAAAAAATGGATACAGATTGCCGCCTATGAATATCATCATCACTACCACCGACTCCATCGAAGGGGCCACCATCACACGCTACATCGATGTCTTACGCAGCAGTGTCGTGGTGGGCACCGATTTGGCGCTGTCAGACCTTTTCTCGGGCACGAACCAAAAATACCGTTCACAACTCAACAGCAGCTACGACCGCGCCATGGTCGACCTGCGACTCAAGGGATTCTCAGTCGGGGCGGATGCCATTGTGGGGCTCCATACCGACTTCGAGGAGATTTTCGGCAAGGGAAAGACCAAATTTGTCGTGTCGCTTGTCGGCACCGCCGTGAAACTGGACTGCACACAGATGCCCTCGCTCAAGGCCCACACCGATTCCGTGTCGGTCGACACGCTGCGCCGCCAGCAGCTGATGCTGTCGCTGGGCAACAAGATGAAGGACGACAACTATGCCCTCAATGCCTCCGATTGGGGCAACATACTGAGCTATTCGCTCTGGGACCTGGCGCCGCTCATCTACCGACGCTATCTGCTGCTCTCCAAATCGACCATCAGCAATATCACCCTCAGCGAGAAGAAACTGCTGATGGACAATTTCTTCCCATTCCTCAATAGCATGAATTTTGAGGATGCGGCCAGTGTGGTCTATGCCGATGTCACCACCGACCCTTATGGCACTGCCGAAGTGATTCGTAACTGCCAGCTGTTCCATCCCGCCAAGATTGTCGAGCTGCTTCACCCCGACAACAAACACTTGGTTGTCTCGCTGCTTGGAGCCGACAAGCCGGACTATACGGAACAGGACCTGCAGCAGATGCGGCAGATAGCCCGCTTCCTCGACAATCTGCCCGACACGGGTCACTACATAGAAGGCAAAGAGTCGCTGTTCGGCAAATCGGGCACCATGCTTGTCTGCGAACGCGGTCACACGACGGCCGTCGAACTGGGCGGACACTGCACCGAGATGCTGGACCACGGCCTCGGTATCTGCAACCTCAATGTGAAGGGCCTCACTGAAACAGAAGTCAAAGCCATCGCCGCCTTCAACCAAAAAATTGAAATCCTCTCGTCCCTGCTCAACAAGTAAAAGTCTCGTCCACAAAGTTCTGTCCAATCAGAAACCTTGAGATCGCCATACATTCGCCGTTCTTTTGTTTGCAGACTTCCCGACCGCAATCCTACTATGGTTGTCTAATTCTTCTGCAGCTAAATGCATTTCCGACGATCCTTCTTCGTTATTTATGTATGGCTTGATTGTTTGTTCCACATCGTTCTTGAACTTGAAGTACATTGCCTTGGCTGTGGCTTCCATAACGGTTTTGTAAAACTGTGGGTCTTCAAACAGTCGAGCGAAAGCGTCCATCTGCTCGGTGTAGCACTTCTGAGCCACCTTGTCAAAGGTCTTCGGGAAGATGTTGTGTGCAAACATATTGACATCAGAAGTCTTGGCTTGCTTAGCCAGAGTCCACAAAAAGTGATAGCTTGTCTAAGATGATGTGGCTTTGCTGATAGTGGGTTCTATATGCCTGAGTGGGGGCATTTCATGGCTTGTCTTGGCGTTATTGGAATCAATCTTGGTTTTCGACAATAAAATACGTTGACTGCATGTTTTTGCACCCTTATTGTTGTTAGAGGATGGCGTGTTCGCAGTCCTTTTGCATGGGGGATGAGGTTTCAATCATGGGTTTTTTATTGGCGGATGGGGCGAAAATCGGATTTTTTTCGTAAATTTGCAACGTTTTTCGCACCTAATAATGATGCTTTATGAAGCGTTTTTTTGTTTTAATCTTTGCTTTAATTATCGGCTATAATTATACTGTAGCTCAGAAAAATATAACAATCAAAGGTACTGCTGAAAACGGCGTGGGCCGCAGGGTCGAGCTCTACAAAGTGTCTGACTATATTTCCAAAACCGAGGTGCTGCTGGACACTTTCCGCATCGGCGACGACAAGAAATTCGACGTACGCTGCTGGGCCAATTACCCGATGATGGTCACCATGCAGATTGAAAACTACGCACAGTCGTTCTACGTGGAACCGGGTCGCGACTATGTGGTCACCATTCCTTCGTTCGACTGGACCATCGACGAGTCGCGTAACGTCTTCCTCGATCCGGAACCGCTGCCGCTGTACTTCCAGAATATTGCTGCCAATGACATCAATCTGCTGATCGATAGCATCGACCGCGTCATTGCGCGTTACATCGACGAGCATGCTTTCTATTTTGACCAGAAATTTCACCCTTCGGCCTACTATTTCGACAGCTTGGTGCTGACAGTCAACAGGCTTTGCAACGACACGTCGAACGATTTCGTGAACCGCTACCGGGTCTACCGCCTGGCGGAGCTGAAATTCGACATGAAGTTCGATTCGCGTCGTAACTTGATTAATCAGTTCATCAAAAACAAACCGATTCTGTATTACGACGAGAACTACATGTCGCTCTTTTCGGCACTCTACGCCAACAGCATCTCGAAGGGTACCAAGGACATACCGGTCTACCGACTGGCCCATTGGGTGTACAATCTGGACTTGGACACTTACCTCGATTCCATCGGCATCGACCCGCTGCTGCGCCACGAGCAGATTCGCGAACTGGCTGCGCTGCAGGCCCTGCAGGAGTCGTACTACAATTTCCGCTACTATGATGCCGAGATGGTGGTGAAGATGATAGAAAAACTGGCTGCCCGTACCAAATTTCCTGACCATAAGGTTATTGCATCGCACATACTCAGCGGCTTCGACAAGCGCCACGAGGCAGAAGAGAAGGAGGTGTCGTTCGAATTGCCGGATGTGGACAAAAACATGGTGCGGCTCAACGACTTGCGCGGCAAATGGGTCTACTTGTCGTTTGTGCGGGTGGGCGATCAGTCGTCGCTGGCCGAGATTGAGACGATGGCACATTTCAAAGATTCGGTGTACAAGTATTTCGACAACGTGGAATTCGTGACTGTCGATTGCGACCGGGAGTTCCAGAAGATGTTCCATTTCCTGAAGAACTCGCGCCACGGCAACCGCTACGACTGGAAGTGGCTGCACTTCGACGGGAACTACGACATGCTGCGCCATTTTCAAATCTACAGCTACCCGTGGTTCGTGTTGCTCGACCCCGAGGGACGCATTGTCTACGACGTCACGCCGGCTCCCAGTTCGGGATTCCTCTTCAACGCTCCGTGGATGGTGCAACGCCAGCCGGAACACAATCCAGGACGTAGCAAGTTCGGCCGTTGATTCACAGTGGTTACTGAATCTTCATAACATGTTGAATCTTAATTATTCTCACCCACTGGATAAAAGTTGAGATTTCATGGTTGAAGAGATTCGGTTGCGAAACGAAAAACATTGACATCTTTTAAACGCTTTCTCTGGCGAAAACGTTTTTATCATCGCATAACAGAAAATAAAAAGATATACATACAATAATGATAGATAATACTTTACAACAAGCCATATCGACCGCTCTTAACAAGCTGTACGGCATTGAGGCCGCACCGGAGAGCGTTGTGCTGCAAAAAACGAAGAAAGAATTCAGCGGTGACTATACCGTTGTGGTTTTCCCCTATGTGAAACAGGCTCGCAAGTCGCCCGAGGCGGTGGCCAACGAACTGGGGGCTGCCGTGAAAGAGGCGCTTCAGGATGTGATTGCTGATTTCAACGTCATCAAGGGTTTCCTGAACTTCACTGTTTGCGACGACTATTGGCTCGCATTCGCCAACAGCATCGCCAACAATCCGCGCTACGGCCTGCAGGAGGTGGACAAGAGTGCCGCTCCGGTGGTCATAGAATACTCGTCGCCGAACACCAACAAGCCGCTGCACTTGGGCCATATCCGCAACAATTTGTTGGGATGGTCGGTATCGCAGCTGCTCACGGCCAACGGACGTAATGTGAAGAAGGTGAACCTGGTCAACGACCGCGGCATCCATATCTGCAAGTCGATGCTGGCTTGGCTGCGTTTTGGCAACGGCGAAACCCCGGAATCGTCGGGCATGAAGGGCGACCACCTGGTAGGAAAATACTACGTGGAATTCGACAAGCACTACAAGGCTGAAATCAAAGCACTGATGGAGAAAGGGGTAGAGGAGGAGCAGGCCAAGAAAGAGGCTCCGCTGATGGTTGAAGCCCAGCAGATGCTGAAGCGTTGGGAGGACGGCGACCAGGAAATCCGCGACTTGTGGCAGAAGATGAACAACTGGGTTTATGCCGGTTTCGACGAGACCTACCGCAAGATGGGTGTCGGATTTGACAAGATCTATTACGAATCGAATACATATCTGTTGGGTAAGGAACTGGTACAGCGTGGATTGGATATGGGTGTGCTGTTCCGCAAAGAGGATGGTTCGGTGTGGTGCGACCTTACCGACGCCGGTCTGGACCAGAAGTTGTTGCTGCGCAAGGATGGCACTTCGGTCTACATGACTCAGGACCTCGGTACGGCACTGCTGCGTCAGAAAGAGTTTGGCGCTGACCAACTTATCTATGTTGTCGGCAACGAGCAGGACTACCACTTCCAGGTGCTGAAGATCGTGCTGAGCCGCCTCGGATTCGATTGGGCCGACAAGGTGTACCATCTCTCATACGGCATGGTCGAACTGCCGAACGGCAAGATGAAGTCGCGTGAAGGTACCGTGGTCGACGCAGACGACCTGATAGAGGAAATGGAACAGACCGCCGAAGAGATGTGCCGCGACAGGGGCAAGAACGACGACATGTCGCCAGAACAGCTGAAAGAGCTCTATCACATGTTGGCGCTCGGTGCACTGAAGTATTTCATCCTGAAAGTGGATCCTACCAAGACCATGTTGTTCAATCCGGCCGAAAGCATCGACTTCAACGGCAACACAGGTCCGTTCATCCAATACACCCACGCACGTATCCGTTCCATCATCCGCAAAGCGGTAGGAGAGAAGGGTCTCGATTTGCACGCTGTAGCCCAGGGATATGCCATCAACGACAAGGAACGCGACATCATCAAGCTGCTGCACGACATGCCGTCCATCGTGGCACAGGCTGCTGCCGCCTACAGCCCGGCCATGATTGCCAACTATTCCTACGATTTGGCCAAGGCATTCAACAGTTTCTATCAAGATACACCCATTCTTCGCGAAACCGATGCCAACCGGATGCTCTTCCTGGTACAGCTGTGTGACGCAGTGTCGGTCGGACTGAAGAATATGATGTGGATTTTGGGCATCGAGGTGCCGGAAAGAATGTGATCATTGGTAAAACTAAACAATTAAAGATTAGAAATTTGTATGGGTAAGTCGGGTAGGGGTTCGAACTACAATTTTACTCCGAACCGACTTGCTCAGGATTGACTAAGTATATGTTCTATCAAGAAGAAATAACACTTTCGACGCTGATCTGCGACGAGGACGACAAGTTGACCCTTTGGGGACTGGCACGTCTTTTTCAGGATGTGGCCGAGGATCATTCCGAGTCGCTGGGCGTGGGCTATTGGGGGTTGAAACCGATGCTTCGTGCATGGATTCTTACTCGCGTGTATTATAATGTTTTACGACTTCCTACGGCAGGAGAGAAGCTCACCCTTCGCACATGGGCGAAACCGGATAACGGTCTGATTGCTCCGCGCGATTACCAACTGATTGACGCTGAAGGAAAAATATGTGCTGCAAGTGCTTCCAACTGGGTGGTCCTGAATATGGAAACTCGACGCGTCTGCCGTTTGGGTGACATTATAAAACCTTACGAGAAGCTGAACGAGCATGCAACGAGCGTGGAAAAATTCGACAAGATGCACGTCGACGAAGATTTGCCGCTGATAAAACATATTGATATTCCTTATTCGGCCATAGACCACACTCATCACGTGAACAACGCAGAATACATGAAATGGATATGCGATTCCATTCCAGAAGTCTGTAAGCAACACGATGATCCGAGCCGTCGCGAGATTGCCGAATTTGACATCAATTACGTGAAGGAAACCAAATATGACGATCCAAATGTGAACCTGTATGGGAATGTGGTTCATGATGGCGACACTGACGAATGGCAGTTCCGGCTGACCAATAGCAATGGCGTAGCGGTTCTGGCTCAAGTAAAAGTCAAAAAAAATCTTCTATAGAATTATTTTTGTTTTTAGTCACGTTCAAAGATAACACAGAAATCTTTAAATGATTACAGAAGAACATAAAATCCCGCATCACAAGATGCGGGATTTCTTCTTGCGCAGACGCCAACGTGTAGGGGCGTTTTTCTATTATCAACTTAACATAATAGAAATATGGTGCCGTTTGGGCTATAAAAAAAGCCCGTGGTTGGACGGGCTTTTTGGTGTTTGAATTGGATGGTTGTTTTTTAACCGATAGACAAGGCTAAATTAGTTTTTTGCGCTTTTTTCCAATTCGGCGATGCGAGCATTGATGGGCTGAGCTTCTTTGAGCAAGTCCAGACGGACGTAGCAGGTTCTCAGCGACGACAGACCGTTGTAGAGGTTCTGGCGATTGTAGGTCTGTTCTTCGGGGCTCAGACCGTCGATGTACTGGATGGCTTTCACCAAGTAAGGAATGGCTTGTTCGAAGAAATGGTTGCTTTCCTCGGTGAGCTTGTTGATGGTGATTTCGTCCTCTTCAGAAATGCTGCCATTGTTGGCCATCTGGTTGATGGCTTGGATTTTTTCGGCGGCGCGGTTGTAAATCATGATGCCCATGCCGTAGTTGGCTTCAAACTGGTTGGGTTGCAGTTCGGAGGATTTTTTGTAGTTGGCTTCGGCTTTGGCATATTCGTGAGCCTCTTCGTAGATGCTAGCAGCGGCGCAGAGCAGAATAGGATAAGATTTGGCGGTGTCCGAGAGCTCGGAGACAGCTTTCTCGGCCAGTTCAACACCCTTGGTCTGGTTGCCTGCCCAGATGTAAGCGGAGGCAAGCAAGAGGGATGCATTGGGGTCGCCCGTCATGACCTTGGTGTAGCGTTCGGCGGTGCGGATCACCTTGGCGGTGTCGTGAGCCTCTTTGTACAAGCCGATCATGGTGTTGTAGACGCGGGGCAGTTTGTCCTCGAAGTTTTTGAGCTTTGGTTTACGGACCAACTCTCCATAGTATTTTTTGACACCATCATTGTCCTTGAGCATCTGGCAGCTATAGCCGGCGATGTAGTAGGCGTTGTTAGCGAGGTCGCTTTCGCCCGAGTTGTTGGAGATTTTGATAGCTTCTTCGGCCTCTTTCAGGGCGTTAGCGTAGTCGCCTGAGTTGAAAAGGTCGCAGCTCTTGTTGAAGAATTCGTTGCCGATGAATTTGAAGACACCATTGTTGCCATTGGTGTATTCGCCTTTGGTATCGAGTTCCTTGCAACGCAGTGCGGCGTTGTAGGCTTTGGCACACCAATCCGGATCGAGGTCTTTGAATTTCGACTTGGCTTTTTTGGTCTCACCGCCAATCTGGCTGTAGATAAGACCGGCGTAGTACCATGTTTTGGCATCGTCTTTCGTATCCTCGTGGACACATGCCTTGTCGATGGCGGTCTTGGCTTTGTTCAAGTAGCCTCTCTTCAGATCAGACATAGCGCTCTGCACGTTCAGGGTTTGAGCGTTCACGGCAATTGCGAGAGTTAGAAGCGCTGTAAACAATGCGATTTTTTTCATGTTGAATAAGATGTTTAATTGTTATTTCCTTAATTTGTATGTTTGGCTTTGTTATTATTGTGCAATTAAGAAATATTAAGAAGTAAGAGGTCAGTCTTGGGTGGGGGCGTCCTCCCCTACTCCATCGGTGGGGGTGATGTTACTTTCAATATTTTCAGTATTTTCTGCATTCTCGACATTCTCGGCCGGTGTGTCGGTGAGTTCCTCATCGGGTTCGGCGTCGACCTTGGTGATGGAGGCGATGGTGTCTTTGCCGCGCAGGTTGATAAGCTTGACACCCTGGGTGTTGCGTCCGAGAACACGCAGGTCGGAGACATGCATGCGGATGGTGACACCGGAGCGGTTGATGATCATGAGGTCGTTTTCGTCGGTGACGTTGGTGAGGGCGATGATGCCGCCTGTCTTGTCGGTCACCTTCATGGTGGTGACACCCTTGCCGCCACGGTGGGTGGGACGGTAGCCGAGGTTCTTTTCGGGATCGTATTTCAGCTGGGATCGTTTGCCGAAGCCTTTTTCGCTGACCACAAGGATGTTTTCGTCCTCGTCGTTGGTGCAGAGCATGTCGATGACGTAGTCGTCCTGAGGGGCGAGGGTGATGGCTTTCACGCCGGAAGCGCTGCGACCCATGGAGCGGAATTCTTCCTCGTGGCAGCGCACGACCTTACCCTGGCGGGAGGCGATGAGCAGCTGGCTGTTGCCGTCGGTGAGTCGGGCAGTGAGCAGTTCGTCGCCTTCGCGAATGCCCACGGCGATGATGCCGTTGGTGCGTGGACGCGAGTAGGCCTCGAGTGTGGTCTTCTTGACGATGCCGCTCTTGGTGCAGAGGACGATGTAATGGTTGTTGAGGTATTCCTCATCTTTCAGGTTCAGCACGTTGACATAAGCCTTCACCTTGTCGTCGGGTTCGATGTTGATGAGGTTGAGGATGGCGCGACCCTTGGAGTCTTTGCCGCCTTCGGGGATTTCGAAGGCGCGTTTCCAGTAGCAGCGGCCCTTTTCGGTGAAGAAAAGGATGTAGTTGTGGTTGGTTGCCATGAAGATATGTTCCACGAAGTCCTCGTTGCGGACGCTGCTGCCCTTGGAGCCCACGCCTCCCCTGCTCTGGGTGCGGAATTCGCTCAGGAGGGTGCGTTTGATGTAGCCCATGTGGGAGATGGTGATGACCACCTTGTCGTCGGCGATCATGTCCTCGATGCTGAAGTTGGAGGCGTCGTATTCGATGCGCGTGCGGCGGTCGTCGCCATACTTGTCGCGGACTTCGATCAGTTCGTCCTTGATGACAGACATGAGCACGTTGTGGTCGCCCAGGATTTCCTTGCAGCGTTCGATGAAGCGCATTTTCTCGTCGTATTCTTCTTGCAGTTTCTGACGTTCCAATCCGGTGAGCTGACGGAGACGCATTTCGACGATGGCGCGAGCTTGAAGGTCGCTGAAGCCCCAGTTGTCCATGAGACCTTGGCGCGCCTCTTCGACGGTGGAGGAGCGGCGGATGAGGGCGATGATTTCGTCCATAATGTCGATGGCCTTGAGCAAGCCCTGGAGGATGTGGGCGCGTTTTTCGGCTTCGGCCAAATCGAAGCGGGTGCGTCGGGTGACGACCTCTTCGCGGTGTTCGACGAAGTTCTGGATCAGGTCTTTCAAGTTGAGCAGTTGAGGACGGCCCTTGACCAATGCGATATTATTGACGGCGAACGACGACTGGAGTTCGGAAAGCTGGTACAGCTTGTTGAGGATGATGTTGGGTACCACATCGTGGCGCAGGTAGTAGACCACGCGGATGCCATCCTTGTCGGATTCGTCGCGGATGTCGGTGATGCCGACGATTTTGCCGTCCTTGACCAGTTGTGCTTGGCGTTTGATCATTTCCGACTTGTTGACGTTGTAGGGAATATCGTGAGCCACAATCATATTGCGGCCTTTGGCGTCGGTTTCGATGGAGGTTTCGGAGCGGATGATAATGGTTCCGCGACCGGTGGTGAAGGCCTCGCGGACGCCGTTGTAGCCGTAGATGATGCCGCCGCCCGGGAAGTCGGGGGCGGTGACGTACTGCATCAGGCCCTCGACAGAGATGTTGGGGTCGTCAATGTAGGCGATGCAGCCGTTGAGGACCTCGCGCAGGTTGTGGGTGGGCATGTTGGTGGCCATACCCACGGCGATGCCGTTGGAGCCGTTGATGAGCAGGTTGGGGATTTTGGCGGGGAGTACGGTAGGTTCTTCGCGGTCGTTGTCGTAGGTGGGCATCATATCCACGGTGTCCTTGTCGATATCCGCCAACATCTCGTTGGTGATTTGTTTCATGCGTGCTTCGGTATAACGCATAGCGGCGGCGCCGTCGCCGTCGATGGAACCGAAGTTGCCCTGGCCGTCGACGAGCATGTAGCGCATGGCCCACGACTGGGCCAGACGTACCATGGCGCCATAGACCGAGGAGTCGCCGTGGGGGTGGTATTTACCCAGCACTTCGCCCACGACGGTGGCAGATTTCTTATAGGCGGTGTTGTAGAAGAGGCCCATGTCGTTCATGGCGTAGAGGATGCGTCGGTGGACCGGTTTCAGACCGTCGCGCACATCAGGCAAGGCTCGGGCCACGATGACGGACATGGCGTAATCGATATAAGCCGACTTCATTTCGGATTCGATATCGACCTGAGTGATTTTTTCGTTTTCAGAAATCATTTAGATGTATTTTATTCTGTTATTTTCCAATTATTTATTTAAGTATTCATTATTTATATAGGAAAGCAAAAATACGAAAAAAAATTGATAAAATGGAAAACGTTAACTCTATTTATGAACCGAATAATAACAAGGGCACAAACGTTTTTGTGGATGCATGCGGAGGTCGGTGGGAGGTCGCTGACAGATTGTCATGTGGTATTCACAATAGCATGTTGAAAATATAGTTTGGCAAACAAATTGCAGGCGATTGAAATGTAGTAATTTTGGACTATGCATTCAGGTAACGTAATAGCTTGTTAAATCACTGAACTTTAGACTATTCTATGGAAGCCAAACTGAGCAAAAACAGCAAAAAAGTCATTGCGGACAGTCGCGACGAAGCCATCCGACTCAAAAATGGGCACATCGGTGTGGAACATTTGTTCTTGGGAATTATACGCGAGAGTGATTGTTCGGCCTATAAAATGTTGACCTCAATGGGGGTTGACATGGTGGCTATGAAGAGCCGCATCGAGTCGGCCATCGGCCAGCAGCAGTCCAACATCACCTTTACGGAAGAGAGCATGATACCCATGCTGAAGCAGACCGAGAAGGTGTTGCGGCTGGCCTACTTGGAGTCGACAAAGATGAAGGAGGGCGAGATCAGCACAATCCATCTGGTGCTGGCCATCCTGATGGAGAGCGAAAATGTGGCCGCACGGCTTTTGGAACGTGAAGGTGTCAACTATAGCAAATTCTCCACGTCTGTGCGTTCGCAGCGCGGCGATTCCGATGTGGAACGGCGCAATACCGACGACTATGAGGCCCGTTTTGAGATGGGTGACGAGGAGGAGGACGACTACCCCTACGCCAATCCCGACGAACCGTCGCGCAGCGAGGGTAGTAGTAAGAACAGCAAGACCCCCGCACTGGAGAATTTCGGCCGCGACTTGACCAAGGCTGCTGAAGAAGGCCGGCTGGACCCCATTGTCGGTCGCACGCGCGAATTGGAACGTATTGCCCAGATTCTTAGCCGCCGCAAGAAGAACAATCCTGTACTCATTGGCGAGCCTGGCGTGGGCAAGTCCGCCATTGCCGAAGGGTTGGCGCAGCGCATAGTGGAAGGCCGCGTGCCCCGTACGCTGTACAACAAGCGGGTCATTTCGCTTGACTTGGCATCGCTGGTGGCTGGCACCAAGTACCGCGGACAGTTCGAGGAGCGTATGAAGGCCATTCTCAGCGAGTTGGAACGCAATCATAATATCATTATATTTATTGATGAGATTCACACCATAGTCGGTGCCGGCAGCGCTTCGGGGTCGCTCGACGCCTCGAACATGTTCAAACCTGCGTTGGCCCGAGGTGAGATACAGTGCATCGGCGCCACAACGCTGGACGAATATCGCCAGTACATCGAGAAGGACGGTGCCTTGGAACGCCGTTTCCAGAAGGTGCTGGTGGAGGCCGCCACTGCCGAGGAGACCTTCGAGATTCTCAGCAACATACGTGACAAATACGAAGACCACCACGGCGTGAAATACAGCGACGACGCCCTGAAGGCGTGCATCAGCCTGACCGAGCGCTACGTCAGTGACCGTCTGTTGCCCGACAAGGCCATCGACGCCATGGACGAGGCCGGCGCGCGTGTACGAATTGCCAATGTACGTGTGCCCCAGGATATTATCGATATGGAGCAGCGTATAGCCGACGTTGTCAAACAGAAAAAAGAAGTCCTTGCAAGGAAAAGTTACAACGAAGCTGCCGCTCTGCGCGACCAAGAGCGTGATCTGACCGCCCAGCTGGAGGAAATGCGCCGTCAGCACGAGGCCGAGGAACGTGATAACCGCGTGTCGGTGACCGAAAACGACGTGGCCGAAGTGGTGGCCATGATGACCGGCGTTCCGGTGCAGCGCATAGCGCAAAACGAAGGCACCCGACTGCTCCGTATGGAGGACGAACTGCAAGGGTCGGTTGTCGGTCAGGACGATGCCATTCGCAAGATTTGCAAGGCTATACGTCGCAACCGTGCCGGACTGAAAGACCCCAACAAACCCATCGGAACCTTCATCTTCTTGGGTCCTACCGGTGTCGGCAAAACATACCTTACCAAAGTGTTGGCCAAGTATCTGTTCGACAGTGAGCAGTCGATGATACGTATCGACATGAGCGAATACATGGAAAAATTCGCCGTGTCGCGTCTGATTGGAGCGCCTCCGGGATATGTGGGCTACGAAGAGGGCGGACAGCTTACCGAGAAGGTGCGCCGCAAACCCTACTCCATCATCCTGCTCGACGAGATAGAGAAGGCCCATCCCGACGTCTTCAATGTGCTGCTGCAGGTGTTGGACGACGGCCAGCTCACCGACGGACTAGGCCGCAAGGTTGATTTCAAGAACACCATCATCATCATGACTTCCAATATCGGCAGCCGCCAGTTGAAGGATTTCGGCACCGGTGTGGGCTTCAGCACCACGGCTCGCGAGGCTGAGCGCGGTGAGATGGAACGCGATGTCATCGAAAAGGCGCTCAAGAAATCTTTCGCTCCCGAATTTCTCAACCGTATCGATGATATCATCTATTTTAACAGTTTGCAACGCGAAGATATCCATAAGATTATCGATATCGAATTAAAGGGACTCTTCAAGCGTATCCGCACGATGGGTTATGAGATTTCCATCGACGATTCCGCCAAGGATTATCTGGTCAAGAAGGGCTGGGATGCCCAGTATGGCGCCCGTCCGCTCAAGCGCGCCATCCAGCGTTATATCGAAGACGAACTGGCCGAGGAAATCATCAAGGCTGACATATTGGCAGGCGATACCATTCGGGTGACCACCGCGAAGAAAACAGCGGAGGACTCCCCCACCCTCGACGACGAGAAGATTGTTTTTGAGATAGAGAAAGGCGAAGCCTCCATGCAGCTTAGCGAGGTGATAAGCGAAGTTGTGTAAGATGATCGGCGCGGGTGATTAAGATATTTTTACAATGTTTCATGTTTGCAAGGTGGCTCTGTTGGGCCACCTTTTTTGTGTGATTTGGTATGAGGCGATCTCCTTTTTATGAAGATGTGGGCGTTTTTGGTTTTTGAGGGCTTGGGGAATGGATTTTTTGTGTATATTTGCAATTCCGATGTCCGGCGGTACGTTGCAGTGCAGTGGGGTGTCGGTCAATAATGTAAGTAAGCAAGCATAACAAGTCTCATGTCGAAAATCCATATTCTGCCCAGTTCGTTCGAGAAGCAGCTCGCGCTGCAGATGGCTCGTTCCATCAAGGCGGGTTTCCCCTCCCCTGCTGAGGACTATCTGCACGAATCGCTTGATTTTAACCGCGATATGATTCGTCACCCGGAAGCCACCTTTTATGGTCGCGTCGATGGCGACAGCATGGTCGATGCAGGTATCAACGACGGCGATATCGCCATTATCGACCGTTCGGAAGAGGCGGCCGACGGCGATGTGATTGTGGCGTTTGTCAACAACGAATTCACGATCAAGTTTCTTGACCTTACGCACAAGGCGGAGGGCTATATCGAACTGCGACCCGCCAATGCCAAATATCATGCCATACGTATTGACGACACTGACAACTTTGAGGTGTGGGGTGTCGTTGTATGGACCATTCGAAACTGGAAACACTGATACCACCATGTACGGCATTATTGACTGCGACAACTGTTATGTCTCCTGCGAACGTGTCTTCCGGCCCGACCTCAACGGGCGGCCGGTGGTGGTGCTGTCGAACAATGACGGCTGTGTGGTGGCGCGTTCCAATGAGGCCAAGCAGCTGGGGGTGAAGGAGGGTCTGCCCTATTTCAAGATGCTCCAAGAGTTTTCCGGACAGGATATTGCCGTTTTTTCATCGAACTACGAGTTGTATGGCGAAATGACCGCGCGGGTGGTCGAAATTATCCGTCAGGAAGCGCCCCGCTATTTCCGCTACAGCATCGACGAGTGTTTTGTCCGGCTGGATGGCATGGAACGCATCGATCTCAAGCAGTGGGGCGAGCGGCTGCACAAGCGCATCCGCAAGTCGGTCGGCATTCCGGTCAGCGTGGGGCTGGCACCCACCAAGACGTTGGCCAAGATGGCCAGTTTTTTTGCCAAACGCTATCCTGGTTACCGCCATTGCTGCCTGATAGACAGCGACGAGAAACGCATCAAGGCCCTGCGACTCTACCCTGTCGAGAAGGTGTGGGGCATCGGACGCCGTTATGCGCTTCGCCTGCAGTCTATGGGTATTCATACCGCCTACGATTTCGCGTCGCGCGGCGGCGAATGGGTTCGGGCCACGTTCAACAATGTGGTTGTCTATCGCACCTGGGCCGAGCTGAACGGCATCGACTGTGTGGCGGACGAGCAGATGGCCGCGAAGAAGAGCATCTGCACCAGTCGCAGTTTCAATGGTATGATTTCCAATTTTGACGAGCTGAAAACCCACGTGAGCAACTATGCGGCCCGATGTGCTGAGAAGCTGCGCCGTCAGCAGTCGGTGGCCGCCATTGTCGGGGTTTTTCTCAATACCAATTTTTTCAGGGATGACCTGCCGCAATACAGTCATTTTGAGGAGACGAACCTGCCGACGGCGACGAATGCCACCATCACTATTGTCAAGGCGGCCAATGCCGTGTTGCAGCGCATCTACAAGCCCGGATTCCAATACAAGAAGGCCGGTGTCATCGTGATGGGGATAGCGCCCTCATCGCCTGTGCAGCTCAACTTGTTTGACCTCGATGCGGCGCAGTTGCAGCGTCTGCGGACGCTTGATGCCATTGTGGACCGCATCAACAGGGTGAACGGATCGGAGACGGTGATTTTGGGAGCGCAGCAATATTGCCAAAAAGACGTCACTGGCAAGGCCACGCATTTCACCAATGCCATCCGTCACGATTTCCGCAGTCCCAACCCCACCACGCGCTGGAGGGATATTGTCGTGTTGAGGTAAGATGGTGGCTTTTATCGTTTGTTCGTTTTTCGTTCGCGGTTTTTTTCTTGTCTGCGCTTTTCCCATTGGCGGGCCTGGCGCAGTTCTTTGCGGGTGATGGTGCTGTTGCCCCAACGGTCGCAGTAGCCAACTATGCTCTCGGTGTATTTGTCGGGATTAAAGCTATTGAATGAGTAGAGACCGTCGTCTATCTCAACGAAGTCGTTGAAGGGTCCTTGGAAGAGGATGTGGCCTTGAAAGTCGATAAGGGCGTTCTCGCCATTGGCGAGGGTTGCGACGGCATGGTGGCGGTCGAGGATGTAGAGACTGTGGTATGTAGGTGGCAGCACCATGTTGAAGTTGCTGTCGACAATACCCCAAAGCGAATCTTGGCAAACGGCAAGGAACGGTAGGTCCCATGAAACAACATCTTCACTGTATTCCACGGTGAGGGCGTCAAACCGTTTCAGTAACTGGCCTTTGTAACCGTTGTAGACAAAGCTTTTCCCCCCGAAATCTTGTATGATAAGATAGTCTCTGTAGTAAAAAGCATCCATGTCTTCGTGAAGGAACGGTATCACAACGTTTCCGTTCGTGTCGATAGCACCATAATAGTGATGTTTCTTATTAGAATCCACTGTATCGCAGACTATCAGCGGCGAATGCTGTGGAACCCACTCATGAAATTCAATATTGGGAATCCGCAGATAGGATCGACGTCCCGTCCGGAGGTGAAATAGACTCCATTTGCCATTTTCTTTCAGTGCCAGTCGTCCCTCGACCACATTGACTATCCCTTCGTACCGACAGTCCAGCAATACGTTGCCATTCGTGTCGATGCAACCCATCAGATTGTCATCGTTGCTAATGAGGAAATAGTTGTAGAAGGGACCTGTAATATTATTATATGGACCTATTTTCACCTTGCCATCTACGCTTTGCACTTCCATGACATACCTGTTTTCGGAAGAGATGGACCTGAACATCCATCTGCGATCCCCCAACCAGAAGGGCTGGTCGTGGACAAAAGGGACAATGATATTGCCTGCAGAGTCAACGACACCGTATTTGCCCCTGCGGCAGAGGGTATAGGTGCCGTCGCCTTCGAAGAGACGTCCGATATGGCATGCACATTCACCAGTAGGGTCGTATTCCATAGGCAGAACAAACTTGCCACTGCGGTCCATGAACCCAATCAGACTGTCGCCCATGATCATGAGCAGGTCTGAGTTGTCCTGCGGCACGACATTGTAGTCGCCTTTGAGGAAAACATGTCCTTCGAGGTCGGTCAGCGTAACCTCATTCTTATCGTAACCGATAAAGATACCATTGGCATAGCTGGATCGAACGTATTGTTGCGAAAGCTTCTTGAGTTGGGCAATATTGTGCCTACTCGCCTTCTCACAGTTTTGAATCGTTTGGCAACTGGCTGTGATTGCTAATGCGAGTAGCGGCAACAGGATTGTTTTCATAGCTGACATATTCAAATATTATACAATATTATTCTGATAATTTGGGTCCGGCAAACGAAACTTTCTCTGTTTCTCTATCGGCGAACACTTTTATATCTTTTATACTATATGTAGCATTTTTTGCAGAAAATTTACAGCAAGTGTTGTTTTTTTCCAAACAAAAAAACAGCCAGGAGATGATTCTTCCAGCTGTTTTTTTTGACTTGGTTCTCTTATATTGTTCAGAGCTGTGGCCCTGCAGGCACCAAAGCTTTACCGGCTTCGTTGTAGGTGAACTTGTGGAAGTTCTTCACAAAGCGGGCAGAAAGGTCCTTGGCTTTCTCTTCCCACTGCGATGCATCGCTGTAGGTGTCGCGAGGATCCAGAATCTTCGGATCTACGCCCGGCAACGCCGTGGGCACCTCGAAGTTGAAGTAGGGTATATGCTTCGTCGGCGCCTTCTCGATGCTTCCGTCAAGGATGGCGTCGATGATGCCGCGCGTATCCTTGATGCTGATGCGCTTGCCGGTGCCGTTCCATCCGGTGTTGACCAGATAAGCTTTAGCACCACTCTTCTCCATACGTTTCACCAGTTCCTCGGCATATTTCGTCGGGTGCAGCTCGAGGAAGGCCTGTCCGAAGCAGGCGCTGAAGGTGGGCGTGGGCTCCGTGATGCCACGTTCCGTGCCAGCCAGCTTGGCGGTAAAACCGCTCAGGAAGTAGTACTTGCACTGATCGGGGGTCAGTATGCTCACAGGAGGCAGCACACCGAAAGCATCGGCGCTCAAGAAGATGACGTTCTTGGCAGCAGGACCGGCACTCTTGCCGTGCAGCGGCTGCACGATCTTCTCGATATGGTCGATAGGATAGCTCACGCGCGTATTTTCAGTAACGCTCTTGTCCTTGAAGTCGATCTTGCCTTGGGCGTCGACGGTAACATTCTCTAACAGCGCGTTGCGACGGATGGCATTGTAGATGTCGGGTTCGCTGTCCTTGTCGAGATTGATGACCTTGGCATAGCAGCCGCCTTCGAAGTTGAAGACGCCCTCGTCGTCCCAGCCGTGCTCGTCGTCGCCGATGAGGAGGCGCTTGGGATCGGTGGAGAGGGTGGTCTTGCCGGTGCCGGACAGACCGAAGAAGATGGCGGTGTTCTCACCGTTCATGTCGGTGTTGGCCGAGCAGTGCATAGCGGCGATGCCCTTGAGAGGGAGGTAGTAGTTCATCATGGAGAAGAGGCCCTTCTTCATCTCGCCACCGTACCAGGTGTTGAGGATGACCTGCTCCTTGCTGGTGACGTTGAAGGCGACGCAGGTGTCGGTGCGGAGACCGAGCTCCTTGTAGTTGTCGACCTTGGCCTTGGAGGCGCAGTAGACCACGAAGTCAGGCTCCTGGTCGAACTCGTCCTGGCTCTTCGGACGGATGAACATATTGGTGACGAAGTGTGCCTGCCAGGCGACCTCCATGATGAAGCGAACCTTCATGCGGGTGTCCTTGTGGGTGCCGCAGAAGCCGTCCACCACGAAGAGACGCTTGCCGCTGAGCTGCTTGAGAGCGAGCTTCTTGACCTCGGCCCAGACATCCTCGGACATCTTGTGGTTGTCGTTGGGATAGCCTTCGGTAGTCCACCAGACTTCGCCGGGAGCTCCTTCCTTGGAGGTCTCGTCGTAGACGATGTATTTGTCTTTAGGGGAGCGGCCGGTGAAGATGCCGGTCATGACGTTGACGGCGCCGAGCTCGGTCACCTGACCCTTGTCATATCCCTCGAGACCGGGCTTGGTCTCTTCGTTGTAGAGGACTTCGTAAGAGGGGTTGTAGACAACCTCGGTGACACCGGTGATACCGTACTTTGATAAATCCATCTTAGGCATAATGCAATAAATATTTTAAGTTTGACTAATTATTTCTCAATCATGCAAATTTACTCTTTTTTTATAAGAAGTCAAGCAAGAAATCACTACTTTTGTGTCAACCCGGAAACATTTCCGCACTTTTATCGTTTTATTGTTCGATGACGGCAGGGGAAGTACTCAAGGAATACTGGGGATATGACAGTTTCCGCCCGATGCAGAGCGAAATCATAGAGGCCGCCCTGCAGGGGAATGACGTGCTTGCCATCCTCCCTACGGGCGGCGGCAAGTCCGTCTGCTTCCAGGTTCCTGCCCTGATGAAGGACGGGCTCGCCCTCGTCATCACCCCGCTCATAGCCCTGATGAAGGACCAGGTCCAGAACCTGAACGACCGCGGGATCAAAGCGATCTCCATCCATTCCGGGATGTCCAGGCACGAAGTGGACCTTGCGCTGAACAATGCCGCTTATAGCGGCTGCAAGTTCCTGTATGTCTCTCCCGAGCGCCTCAATACCGCCCTGTTCCGTTCCTACCTGGATGTGCTGGACGTCAGTTTCATCGTCGTGGACGAGGCCCACTGCATCTCGCAGTGGGGCTACGATTTCCGTCCGGACTATCTCCAGATAGGCCGCCTTCGCGAGCGCCTGACGGCTCCCGTGATAGCCCTGACGGCGACGGCGACCGCGCTCGTCGCGGAGGACATCCAGTGCCGCCTGGCCATGCCGGAGGCCGTCCGCGCGGCACAGGCCTCCGGCCAGCCGGTCGCCCACGGCTTCACCCTGCTCAAGAGCGGCTTCGAACGCCCCAACCTGACCTATATCGTCCGCCGGGCCGAGGACAAACCCGGACAGCTGCTCGGCATCTGCCGGGGCGTCGCCGGCACGGGTATCGTCTATATGCGCAACCGCCGTAAGTGCGAGGAGACGGCCGCCTTCCTCAAGGCCTCCGGCCAGAGCGCGGACTATTATCACGCCGGACTCGACTCCCATTCCCGTTCGCTGCGCCAGGCCGCATGGAAACGCGGCGAGACGCGCATAATGGTGTGCACCAACGCATTCGGAATGGGCATCGACAAGCCCGACGTTCGCTTCGTGGTCCATATGGGAGTCCCCGAGAGCCCAGAGGCATACTTCCAGGAGGCCGGCCGCGCCGGCCGGGACGGCAGACGTTCCTACGCCGTCCTCCTGTACAATTCCATGGACACAAGGCATCTCCATCAGCTCGAAACCGTCTCCTTCCCATCGCTGGAGTTCATCGAGGATGTCTATCAGAAGCTCCATGTCTTCTTCCAGATCCCGTACGATTCCGGCATCGGCCGCCAACTCAAGTTCGATCCGGAAGCCTTTGCCAAGAATTACGGGTTCAACCGCGCTGCGGTTCATTATGCCATCAAGTACCTGGAAAGGGAGGACCACCTCACGTTCAGCGAGGATGTCGATATCGACACGCGTGTGATGATTACAGTGGACCGCAACTCCTTGTATGATACGGATCTGCCCGATCCCCGCATGGCCACCCTGCTGGACGCGCTGATGCGCCTCTATCCCGGCATCTTTTCATTCCCGATTCCCGTGGACGAGCAGGTGCTGGCGCAGCGTTGCGGCGTCCAGGTACCCCAGCTCCGGGTGCTCCTCTACAACCTTTCCCTGGAGCATGTCATAAAGTATGTCCCTTCGGACCATTCCAACGTCATCTACCTCCATCACGACAGGCTCCGGCCCGGCAATGTCGCCCTGTCGCCCGGCAGGTACCGTCAGTTGAGGGATGCGTACCACGAGCGTTGCGAGGCGATGCTCGGGTACGCGACGGAGACGGACGAGTGCCGGGCGCATTACCTGCTGAGGTATTTCGGCCAGGAAGACAGCGAGCCCTGCGGCACGTGCGACGTATGTCGCTCCGGTGCCGCCAGGCCGGCGTCCACCGAGGAGTGGCTGCTCGCCCAGGTGAAATCGAGGGGAGGGAAGTACACGCTCGACGATATCCGTCAGGCCTACGAATCGGCACAGATCGGGCTGTCTCCCGAATGGACGGAGATCCTCCGAAACCTCATCGAGTCCGGATCCGTTCCTCCTCCTGTCTCCAAGTAGATCTAATCAGTGATGACGAGCCCGTCGTAGGCGGGCGAGATGCCCTCGGGCAGTTCGCTGTCGAACTGCGCGTGCGAGGGGAATGTATGCGATAGATGGGTGAGCCAGGTATGCTCCGCACCTATCCTTTGTCCCAGTGCGACCGCTTCGGAAAGGCTGAAGTGCGAATGATGTGGATGGTAGCTCACCGTATTGAGAGTCAAATGCTTGAGGCCTTTCAATTTGGAGAACTCCTCCTCCGGTATGCTGCTCATGTCCGTGATATAGGCGATGTCGCCGAAACGGAAACCGAGTACGGGCATCTTGTCGTGGTAACCGCGTATGGGGATGACCTTCACTCCTCCGGCGGCGAGTATCCCGGGCGTCGGCTCCTCTGCAGTCGTGACGATGTCGTTGCCGCAGGGGATGACCGAACCGTCCGGCATCTGCATGCAGTAGCCCTTGTCGTGCATCCATACAAGGTTTCCGCCTTCCACGGGTTTGACGGCGAAGGGATTCTCGTCGATGAGGTGGATGCGCCATTCCGGTGAACCGGGGTATTTATGCTCCGCGAAGGCGTAGCCGAACATTACCTTAAGCGTTTCCAGGACTTTTTTCTCGCAGTAGATGTGCACAGCCTTGCGGTCTATATAGTTGAGCGCGCGGACATCGTCGAGGCCGCCAGTATGGTCCATATGGTTGTGCGTCAGCAGGATGGCGTCGAGGTGTCCTATGCCCGCGCGAAGCATCTGGGTGCGGAAGTCCGGCCCCGCATCGACGAGTATCGTCAACCCGCCGTACTCCACCAGGGCTGCGGAACGCAGGCGTTTGTCGCGTGGGTCAGAGGAGCTGCACACCGGGCAGCGGCAACCGATGATCGGCACTCCCTGCGATGTGCCCGTCCCCAGGAATGTGAGTTTCGCTTTTCCCATGTCAGATGATGATGTCGATCAGTTTCCCGACCATCGATGCGTCGTAAGGCCGCTCGATGCGGATGTAGTTGCCGGTGTACCCGGACATGTTTCCGTTTTTCTCCTTCGACTCGAAGAGCACGCGTTCGCGGATGCCGCGGTTCTCTTCGACGAAAGCGTCGTGCAGGCGCGCGCAGAGCTCCTCCAGAGCCAGTACGCGCTCGTGCTTGACGGCTTCCGTCAGCTGGCCGGGCATCTTCGCGGCGGGCGTTCCCGGCCTGCGGGAGTAGGGGAATACGTGTATGAACGCCGGCCTCAGTCCGGCAATGAAATCGTATGTCTCGCGGAACAGTTCCTCAGTTTCGCCCGGCAGCCCCACCATCGTGTCGATGCCGAAGAATACCTTAGGCTTCCCGGGCCCTTCCATCCGCGAGCGGATGAATGCTATCCTATCGGCGAAGAATGCGGTGTCGTAGCGTCGTCCCATCGCCTTCAGCAGCGTGTCGCTGCCTGTCTGCAGCGGAATGTGGAAATGCGGCTGGAACTTTGTTCCTGACGCGATCCAGTCGACGATCTCCTCTGTAATGAGGTTCGGCTCTATCGATGAAATCCTGTAACGTTCGATGCCCTCCACGCGGTCCAGTGCTTTCAGCAGGTCAAGGAACGATTCCCCGGTCGTACGGCCGAAATCGCCGGTGTTGACCCCGGTCAGGACTATCTCCTTCACGCCTTCCGCCGCGATGGCTTCTGCGCTCTTCACGCACTCGCAGATTGGGATGTTCCGGCTTGTCCCCCTGGCATACGGCACGGTGCAGTACTTGCAGAAATTGTTGCATCCGTCCTGCACCTTCAGGAACGACCTCGTCCTCTCTCCCGTACTATACGCTCCGAATACTCGGTCTTTCCAGGGGACTGCCTCCCCTGAAAATGCCTCACTCTTGGAAAGGCCAAGTGAGGCGAGGGTTTCGGGGACGACGAGGGATTTCTCGTGGGCGCCGAAGACGCGGGTGACGCCCTCGATGGCCTCGAACTCGGCTCTGTGCAGTTCGGCGCTGCAGCCGGTCACTATGATGCGCGCGTCCGGATTGATGCGGTGCATCTTCCGCACGATATTGCGGGACTTGGCGTCGGAAGTGCCAGTGACCGTGCAGGTGTTGACGAGATAGATGTCGGCTTTCTCCTGCCACGGAACCGCCTTCAACCCCGCGGTCTTGAACCCCCGCTCGTAAGTGGAGGTCTCGGCATAATTGAGCTTGCAGCCCAGTGTCAGGAATGCGATTACCATTTCCGGTCGAACCTTCTGGCGGCCTTGGGCTCGTTGGGATACGACACGGTCACCCGGGACCACTGGCACGCTCCGCCCACGGGCGGAGTGCTCTTGGATATCCTCACTTGGAAACGTATGAACTCCGGGAACTTGGCGGCTATGCCCTTGACGATCCTCCAGGCGACGTTTTCCATCAGATTCGAGGGCTTGTCCATCTCCTCGCGGATGACCTTGTACACGTCGGCATAGTCGACGGTGTCATCAAGGCGGTCGGACTTGGCCGCGGTCTTGAAATGGTACTCGGCCCGGAAGTCGACCACGAAGAGGTTGCCTTCGGCCCGCTCCTTCTCGAAACAGCCGTGATAGGCATGGAACTCCAACCCGCTGAGCTCCATTATGCCAACATCAGAAATACGCATGGTCTTTTTCCTATTATGGGGTTTTCCTTTTTCCATTCAGCTGCTGTCCGGGTACGTATGAACGCATCGGGCATCGTGATGTTCGCCGCTATACAGATCCTGGTCGAAGGACGGCAGGACTGCAGCAGGTCCGAGAACATGGCATCGTTGCGGTACGGAGTCTCGATGAATATCTGAGTCTGCCGCTTGGACTGCGAGGCCTTTTCGATGCTCTTTATGGCGTTGCGCCTTTCCTCCGTCTTGGCTGGAAGATAGCCGCAGAAGGCGAAAGACTGACCGTTCAGGCCGGAAGCCATCAAGGCCAGCATCAGTGACGACGGGCCCACCTGGGGCACGACCTCGATTCCGCGGCGGTGGCAGAGAGCCACCAGTGCGGATCCCGGGTCGGCCACTGCCGGAAGGCCGGCTTCGCTGATCAGACCGACGTCGCGGCCGTCGTCGAACAGCGCCGCAAGGCGCTCCACTTCCTCCTGCGGGGTATGCTCGTTGAGCTCGTGGAATTCAAGCTCCGCGATGCGCCCCTTGAGCCCGGCCCGCGACAGGTAACGCCGCGCGGTCCGGACCTCCTCCACGACATAGCATCCAATGCCTTGCAGCAGATCGAGGGTCGGGGCCGGGATCACCTCGGCCGGATCATTGTCCCCGAGAGGGGACGGTATGAGGAACAGTCTGCCTTTCATTCGCTTCTCTCCACTTCTATGGTTACTCTCTCTTCCTCCCTTGAACGGGCGGCTTCCTGGGCTGCCCTTTGGGACTTCGGTGTGAACAGGTCGCGGAAGAACTGCTTCAGCGAGTCGAACTCCTTCTGGTACGCCACGCCCACGCCGTTGCGCTGGAGGTTGTCGAGGTAGTTCGTATATTCATCAGCCGAATGCGAGAAGAGGTTGAGCCGCACCTGGCCGCTCTTGTCCATCTTCACCTCTATGTCGAGGTCCCCGACCACGTCGCTGTTGTAGTTGGACATATGTTTCCTGTTGCCGACGCTTCCGTTGACCGTCACGCGGTTGTTGAACAACTGGGTGGAAAGGGCAACGTCGAAGATGCTCGCCCCGGTGCCGCTCTCGGCATAGTTGAGCCCTAGGTCGAGCGGGATGTCGAGCTTCTGCAACAGATTGTTGACCTGGTTGGCCATCAGGTCGGCCACGTTGGAGGTCAACAGATTGGAATTGTTCACGATGCCGGACTGGTCGTCCGGGATGAAGTTGTTGGTCACGAGCAGGGCGATGAACTGCTTCTGGACCTTGTCGTCGGTGCTCAGGGCGCTCTCGACCCTGGACTTCGTCATCGGGTCGAGATCCGGGACGTTGATCGAGAAAGCGAGCTTGGGATTACGGAGCTTGTCGGAGACGTTCAGTCCGCACTCGACAGTCCTGCGTGAACTCACCGATGTCGAGTCGGCTATGAGATTCGACAGGGAGGTCTTGAGGGAATAGCGTGCGTCAATCGACAGGTCGCTGTCCATGATGTCTCCGTTGAACTTGATGGAGCTGCCGTCGAGCACGGTGAAGTCCTTGCTGGCGATGTTCATCGCGTTGAAGTGATAGTTGCCGCTGTTCAGGGTGTAGTCGCCGTTGATGGTGAAGAGGTCCTTGGACGGGCGTACTTCAAGGTTGATGGTGCCCGCTCCGCGTCCGGTGAATACATTGCCGGTGGACTTGTCCACTTCGAGGTGCGCCTCGACCTGCGGAGTGGCGTTGACGCGCACCCTTACGGCAAGGTCGCTTTCCTCCTTCCTCGTTTCCACGAGCTTGTTCATCATAAGCTCATAAGGGTCCATATAGACCTCGCGGACCGGCTCCTTGAATACCAGGAGGTCGCTGCCTCCCAAGGCGGTGGCGCCGCCCAGAGGGATGTGGAAGTGCCCGTTCTTGACCGTAGTGGCATTGACGTCGAGGAGCAGCGACGAGAACGGCCCGGTGATGTTCACGCGTCCCGTACCGAACACGTTTCCGTAGAATGCCTGTCCGTCGGACTCGCGCAGGTCAACGACCTCCATGTTGTCCAGCCTGATCCGCGTGTTCATGCGGATGTTCTTGAAATGGTCGTAAGAGATGCCTCCGGTGATGGTTCCTGAGCCGTCGGTGCGGTCCTTGATGGAGATGTCGTCGAAGAAAACTCCCTGGCTGTTGATATGGAGCGGTCCGTTCAAGTAGTAGGGGACCTGGGTGAACGCAATCTTCAGCAGGCCGTCCTTTATCATCATGTCGTCACCCTGCAGTTCGAGCCCGCTGAGCGGTCCGTCCGCGCTGACCTGGCCGGTGAGTTTTCCGCCTATGTCGCTGAACACCGACTTGAGGAAAGGCGCAGCATAACCGAGGTCGAAGTCCTCGAGGCCGGCGTACAGGCCGAGGGATTTCTCCTTGGGAATGAAGAAACCTCGGGCGTCCATCGATGTGTTGCCGTCGATGGAGTTGCGGAGGGCGTAGTCCAGAAGTCCGTTCTCAAGGTCCCACGATCCTCCGAGGGTGACCGTTCCGGCCGGGCGGCCGGCGATGGTCGTGGAGTCGGTGGAGACGTTGACCATGAGTCCGAGCTTATCCTTGACGGGCGACGTGACCATGGCTCTGCCGTAGGCGATTCCGGAGATGCCGAGATCCTCCAGCGAGAAGGTGTTGACAAGGCCTAGATCGACGTTGTTGATGCTGACCATGAGCGTATCGGCCTTGTCCTGGGATACTCCGCCGTCGATGGCGAAATTCTGGTCTCCGTTGGATATATTCAGCCCGTTGACCTCGACGGAACCCTCGGAATAGTGGTATGAAGCGGGGTCGAAGCGCCACTGCTGTCCCTTGAGGTAGATGTTGGACGTGAGGCTCCGTGCGTCGAGGACAGGCTTCTTGGGAGAACTGCCGGACAAGTCGCCGGTGAGGTAGAGCTCGCCGCGGTCCTCGGGGTCGTTCATGTTGTTGAAGTTGAAGCCGATGCCGATGTTGTTGTCGTTGGCATAGAGCATCAGGGCGTCGTTCTTGAGGATGAGGTTGCGGGACAGGCTTAGTTCCGATCCGGTCAGGGTGCAGTTGAGTGCGTCGTCGCCGTTGTCCAGGTCGAGGCTCATATTCCTGAGGTACTTGTCCTTGAAGGCGAGGCGGGGCGAGGTGATGCGCCCGGTAAGCCTTCCAGCATCGGTGACTCGCAACCTGAGAGCCGTGCTGTCCGCAATGTATGCGCCGGGCGCCAGGAAGGACAGCAGGTCGCGGCTGTCGTGGAAGTTGAGCAGGACCCTGTAGGAACCTCCGTCCCATGGCTTGGCCGGATCTTCGTAGAGTGCGGCGACCTCCTTCTTGGTGGTGATCTCCTGGAGGTCCTTGACTATGGAGGTGATGCCTTTGGATCCGGTGAAAGTTCCGTCGAGGAACGCCGAAGCGAGTTTGATGGAATAGCCGTCCTCACCGGAAGAGGAATCGACGTGGATGTCTCCGATCTCGTGCATTCCGTTCGCGCTCTCGAGCATCAGGTCTTCGGCATCGACCCTGCCGACGAGGCCTGCCTGCGGCACGTTCACGAAGTCGGCATTGATGCTGCCGAGCGACACGCGCGAAATCTCACGCTTGTCGATGTTGAGGGCGTGCAGGTCGGCGTATCCGAGGGATGCGTAGAAGCGGTAGATTGCGTTGTCGGAATTGGGTGAGAGGTTGAACAGGCCCTGGAACATGAAGTTGATGTTGGGGTCGTTGCATATGATGCGTCCGTCGAAGGCGTTGTCAGCATATTTTCCAGTGGCATGGATGTCGGAATAGTCGTAGCCCAGAAGGTTGAGCCGGTCGATGCGGAGGGAGTCTATGTCCACGGAAGGGGCTCCCTTCCCGAGAGTGGCGTTGATGCCGGTACGGAGGGAGACCTGACGGATGAAATCCTTGCCGATGAAACGTCCGACATCGATGTTGTCCGTCACCAGGTCGCCCGTGACCCTCATCGGGGCGTTGGAAACGATATCACGGACCCTGAGGTCGGCCCTGGCGACTCCGGACGGGGAGTCTATGGTGCCGTTGACCTTGAGGTCGGCCAGGCTGCCGGAGGTGCTGCCGTTGAAAAGGAAGGTTTCACCCCTGGCGAGACTGCTGAGGTCGATGGGCTTTCCGGGAATCCACTGGCTCAGGAAGCCTCCCAGGCCTTCGGTGGTGAAGGTGAAGTCCTTAAGCTCGGTGTTGAGGCCCATGTTGGATATGTCGGAAACGTTGGACAGGGAGACGTTCGCGTTTCCTCCGAATCCGGAAGTCCTGTCCTTGAAATCGAGATTGTAGATACGGAGGTTGTTGACGGGACCGCTTACCTTGCCGGAATTGATGTCCGCGACTATGGTGTTGTCCTTGAACGAAGGGACGAAATAGGACAGGGTCTTGAAGCCGAGGGTGCTCCTGCCCAACTCTCCCTGGATTCGTACCTTGTTCACGAAATCCCCGAAGTCTTCAGTACCGTTGTACGAAAGCGTAAGCTCGGGTAACGAGAGGTTGGAGGATTCGTCGCGGAGCCGGAGCCCGGTGATGGCGGTCCTGCCGTTGCCCACGCTGGCTTCGCCGCTGAGGGTCGCGTCCAGACCGCTCTTCTCCCTGACCCTGACGCTTTGTGCGAGTCCGGACATCACTCCGCCCGAGAACTTGAGATCCCTGCCCTCGATGTCGGCGGTGAGGTCGAGATCGCCCCAGTTGATTCCGTATTCCGGTTTTTCCATGGGCTTTCCGGTACGGTCGAGCATCCGGAAGTTGAAGTCCTTGATCCTGACTTTGTTTATCGAGAATACATCGCCTTCCTTCTTCTCCTTTTCCTCCTCCGGAGGCTTCATCCTGAAAATCCTGGCGAGGTTGGAAGAATACTCGCCGGACTCGTTGACGAGGGCGAAGCGCGCGTGCTCGACCTCGACATCCTTGAGCTGGATGCCGTTCTGGGAGAGGAGTCCCTGGAGGGTGAAGCGGGCTGCGACAGTCCCGGCGCTGAACAGGGTGTCAAGCGTGACTTCGCCTTGGGCGGGATTGTCGTCGATGATGGCCAGATCCTTGATGACCAGACCGTTGAAAGGCACGAAGGTCATGTCCGCGAACTCGATGCGCCCGTCGATGTTGTTTTCGACCGAGCGCAGGATCTTGCGGACAAGGGCCGTCTGTGCCGCAGGGATCTGCAGCACGAGCAGGGCGGTCAGCAGGAGGGTTACCAGAAGGACCAGGACCCTGGCGATTATTTTTAATGCCTTTCTGATATGGATGCGGTTTTTCTAACCTACAAATTTAATAAATAAATCGCGTATTTATTGCTAACTTTGCCGTTGCATTTGGAGAAAAAAGCAATTATGTCTGATATCATACTCGGCATCGAATCGTCATGCGACGACACTTCGGCAGCCGTCCTCAAGGATGGATACCTGCTGTCCAACGTCATAGCCAGCCAGGCGGTGCACGAGTCCTTCGGAGGAGTGGTGCCGGAACTGGCTTCCAGGGCTCACGAACTGAACATCGTTCCTGTCGTGAGCGAGGCGCTGTCACGGGCAGGCGTGAAGGCGTCGGACCTGACGGCGATCGCCTTCACCCGCGGCCCTGGCCTGCTTGGCTCGCTGCTTGTCGGCACTTCGTTCGCCAAGGCGCTTGCCGTATCGCTCGACATTCCGCTGGTGATGGTCAACCATCTCCAGGGCCATATCCTCGCCAACTTCGTCAAGCAGTATGACAAGGAGAACCGCCAGCCTTCGTTCCCTTACCTTTGTTTGTTGGTCTCAGGCGGCAACTCCCAGATAGTCAGGGTGAACAGTCCCCTGGATTTCGAGATCCTCGGCCAGACCATCGACGACGCGGTGGGGGAGGCTTTCGACAAATGCTCCAAGATGATGGGCCTCGGCTATCCCGGAGGTCCCGTCATCGACAAGCTTGCGGCGCAGGGAGACCCCGGGCGCTTCAAGTTCGCCAAGCCCCATATTCCGGGACTCGACTACAGTTTCAGCGGCATCAAGACTTCGCTTCTGTACTTCGTCCGCGATGAAATGGCAAAGGATCCGGAGTTCATGGAGAAGAACAAGGAGGATATCTGCGCCTCTTTCCAGAAGACCCTGATCGACATCCTGATGGACAAGCTGGTCAAGGCCGCGAAGCAGACGGGCATCAAGGAGATCACCATAGGCGGTGGCGTGTCGGCCAACAGCGGCCTGCGCAGGCGCATCGAAGATGAGGGCCGCAGGCGCCGCTGGAACGTCTATCTCCCGGAGTTCAAGTTCACTACCGACAACGCCGCGATGATAGCCATCGCCGGATATTTCCATTACCTTGCCGGGGAACGCTGCCCTCTGGACGTAGCCCCCGTTTCCCGCATCGCGGATTTCTGATCCATTGATTCCGCGGCAACATGAAAGAGATCGAGATAGCAGTCCCGCTGGGGAAGAGTCTGCGGGCGGACGAGGTGAAACGTACCGTGGCAAGGATGTTCCGGCTCAGCCGGAACGCCGTGATCCGCGTCGTCGATCCCACCCGTCCGGTCGGACAGGACGCTGACCTGCAGGCGTCTGCTACCTGTGTCATTTCGCGCAGGAGCATCGACGCGCGGGGCAAGGCCGTATGGCGCTACCGCGTGGAGGTCTATGGCGCGGATGAGGCGTATGAGCCGTACAGGCTGCCGGAGCTTTCAGACGTACACGGCGCACCTGATGTGATCGTGGTCGGAGCGGGTCCGGCAGGGATGTTCGCTGCTCTCAAACTCCTGAGCCTCGGGCTGAAACCCATAGTGCTCGAGCGTGGCAAGGACGTCCATGCCCGTAAGGCGGATATGGCAAGCCTTTCACGGGACGGAGTCCTCGATCCCGATTCCAACTACTGTTTCGGGGAGGGGGGAGCCGGAGCGTTTTCCGACGGAAAGCTCTATACCCGCTCTTCCAAGCGCGGCGACAACCGTGAGGTGCTCCACCGCCTCGTGGAGATGGGCGCTTCCCCTGAAATACTCATCGACGCGCATCCGCATATCGGTACGGACAAACTGCCTGCAGTGGTCGAAAACATCAGGCGCCGCATCGAGGAGCTTGGAGGGGAATATCATTTCGGGGCAAAGGTCTGCGGCATTGAGATTCAGGAAGATGGAGTGCGCGTCAGTACGGCCGGCGGCCGGGACTTCCGCGCCGGAGCCGTCATCCTCGCCACCGGCCATTCCGCCCGCGATGTGTATGAGATGCTGGATGCCAGGGGGATTGAGCTCCAGGCAAAGGGATTCGCCCTCGGCGTACGTGTCGAACATCCCCAGTCACTGATCAACGACGCCCGTTATCACGGAGTCTTCGCTCCCGGTATGCCTGCCGCCGAATACTCTTTCGTCGAGCAGGTGGACGGCAGGGGAGTGTTCTCCTTCTGCATGTGTCCGGGAGGTATCTTGGTCCCTTCTTCGACAGAAGAGGAAACTGTGGTTTTGAACGGAATGTCCAACTCCGCCCGCAATTCCCGTTGGGCCAATTCCGGAGTGGTGGTGCAGGTGGAGCCGGAGGACGCTCCGGAGGAGTACTCCGGCGACGGCGCCTTCGCGCTGCTCAATTTCCAGCGCGACGTGGAGCGGCGGATGTATGCGTCAGTGCGCGAAGCGGCTCCGGACGCACATCCTTTCGCCGCTCCGGCGCAGCGCATGACGGATTTCTGCAAAGGCAGGGTTTCGAAGGACCTTCCCGAGACTTCGTATCATCCGGGAGCCGTATCGGTCCCTCTGCATGAAGTGCTCCCGCCTATGGTCGCCAACCGTCTCCGTAAGGTTTTTCCTTTGGTAGACAATAAGATACGTGGCTATTACACTTCGGATGCCCTGCTACTGGGCACAGAGTCTCGGACTTCCTCTCCGGTACGGATCGTCCGCGACCCGGAGACGCTGCAGTGCCCTGCGGCCCCGCGCGTATTCCCCTGCGGGGAAGGCGCGGGCTACTCCGGCGGCATCGTCTCCTCCGCCATCGACGGCATCCGCTGCGCCCTCGCCGCCTCCAGGCTTTATTGCGCCAACGCAGGTAGACTAGGGTGGCCGTCGGGTGAAATGGCGCGGACGGCGAAGTAGTAATTGTCCTTGCTGAGAGGACAGGAGAATTCCATCTTCCCTGAAGTCGCAGGGGCGGCAACCTTGTCGGGGATGCCCATAGGCATCGCCGGCAGCCATTCGGCCTGCGAAGTCTCACGGCAGAGGATCTGGTAAGAGACCGTAGGGTCAGGCTGCCCATCCTTTCCAAGGATCGGGTCCCAGGAGATAATGGTGTTGTTGTCCAGTTCGCCAGCATTGGCGATCCTTGCATCGGACGGACGTTCGGGAGCCTTTGCAAGGCTCATAACGGAAGCGATGTTGATCTTGATGTTCCGTACCAGGTAGGGGAAATCCACATAGGAAGCGAGGTCGCCGTAGTCTGTCCCGTCCTCGGTACGTACGTCCTGATGTGTGCGCTCATAGTCCTCGCAGTATTCGCAGACACGTACAGCCGTGAATCCTTCCTGTTGGAAATAGCGTTGGTCTCCGCCTCTCCTGTAGCGGTCCGAACGGTAATTGAGAACGACTTCCTGCCCGGGGACATAGATGGAAGCCATTTCCTTTATGAAGCGTGCCAGCTGTCTGGAGTCGGAATCTTCGCCGCTTCGGCTTTCAGAGAACACCCTCACTTTGTGGTCCTCATGAAGTTCGGTGCCGCTGGCGCGGGTGTTCCCGATCATATCGTTGCTGAGGACGGCATAGACCGGCCAGCCCTGTTCCTTCGCCAGTCCTGCAAAATATCTGGATCCGTCCAATCCCTGCTCTTCACCCGATACGAAGAGGCATTTCACAGTTTGCTCGAGAGGTATCCGCGAAAGGATACGGACCGCCTCCAGCAGGCAGGCAAGGCCGCTGCCGTCGTCGTCCGCACCGGGAGCGAACGCCGTGGAATCCATCACGTCCAGCACCCTGGTATCGATATGGGCCATCAGTATGATCTCCCGCGCCCCTTCGGTTCCGGGCAGCGTCACCATCAGCTCGGGAACGGAAACTACTCTGTCATAGCGCCCTCCATTTTCACCGACTGTATAGTGAATGCGCTCTACCGTAGGTTTCGGACGGCTTGAAGGGGCGCTTTGCGCCCATCTGCCGCACTTTCTTTCAAGGTATTCCACGGCGGCTCCGAGCCCTTTTTCAGGATCGATCCGAGTGCTGAGAGTATGTCGTGTGTGGAAAGCGACCAGGTCGTCGATATATGACCGTACGCTGTCTATGCTGACTGCCTCGACCGCTTCGCGTATCGCCTCGTCACCCATTGTCCTTACGTATCTGCCACTCTCGCCGGATTGGCATGCAATCGCCAGCATTGCCGCCGCAATGACGGCCGTCATTGTAAGTCTTTTCATGTTTAATGAAGCATTAAGTCCGTTAACATCCACGAAATTATCAAATAATGCCGTCATTTCCAAACCTGGGAGATACGGAAAAGGGGGACTCCGGAGAGTCCCCCTTGGGGAGCCACTCATCAGGCTCGAACTGACGACCTGCGCGTTACGAATGCGCTGCTCTACCGACTGAGCTAAAGTGGCTTGGGCTGCAAATATAAGCAATTTTTCTTATTTTTGTAAAAAATGTGTACAATATGAAGTCGGAGATAATGGTCATCGGAGGCGGCGCATCTGGGCTTATGGCGGCGTACGGCGCGGCGCAGTATCTGGTGGAGAAAGGTTCCTCGGCGCAGGTGACCGTGCTGGAGAAGATGCCACGCCCGGGCCGCAAGATCATGATCACCGGCAAGGGCCGCTGCAACTTCACGAATGTGAAGGAGTGGAACGAGTTTTCCCAGCATATCCGCTCGAAATCCAACTTCGTGAAGCCTTCTTTTTACAACCTTGACAGCCAGTCCGTTCTGGACTTCTTCGAGTCCAACGGGATGCGTACGGTGGTCGAGAGGGGGGACCGTGCTTTCCCGGCTTCGTACCATGCTTCGGATGTGGTCGATACGCTGCTGCGCGCCTGCACCGGATACGGGGTGAAGGTCGTGACCGAATGCCCCGTGACCGGCATCGTCCGAATGCCTGACGGCTTCAAGGTCAACACCGCCGACGACCTTGAGCACCGCTGCAAGCGGCTGGTCATAGCCACGGGCGGCCTGTCTTATCCCGGGACGGGATCGACAGGGGACGCCCTGGCCTGGGCTGAAAGCCTCGGCCATACCGTCAAGCCATGCTTCCCCTCACTCACCGCCCTGGTCCCGAAAGGTTACAAGACTGGAGAAATCATTTCCCGTGGAAAAGGTCATATCGACCGGTCCACTCCGCTTTCCGAGTTTGGTAACTCGTTGGCAGGCTTACAGTTGAAGAACATTTCCCTCTCCGCCGTCATCGACGGTTCGCAGACGGAGAGCGAGTTCGGGGACATAGACTTCACCGACGGCGGCATTGAAGGTCCCGTCGGGTTCCAGCTCAGCCGACGCTGCGTCAAGGCTATCATCAACGGCTCCAAGGTGACTCTCCGGCTTGACCTTAAACCGGGCGTGGAAGCGGACGAGTTGTCCGCGAGGGTAAAGTCGCTGTGGGACGAAGTCTCACGCGACCCGCGCAGCCGGGGCAAAGGAGACAGGGAGAGATGCCGCATCTTGCTGGGCAAGCTAATGCCCTGGGACCTGATCCCGGCATTCCTTGCCTCGCATCCCGGCATCCTGACTGTCAAGCGCAAGGCGGGTACCCGGGACGGCAGCGGCCGTTACAATGTCGGCGCGCAGCAGGCCTTCGTCAACCTCTCGGTCATTTCCCGGGCATTGAAAGAGTGGGATTTCCCTATAGATGGTTTTGTGGGTTATGAACGCTGTGTAGTCACCGCCGGAGGCGTAGATACGGATGAACTCTTACCCAAGACCATGGAGTCCCGTCTGGTCCCCGGCCTCTATTTCTGCGGCGAAGTCATGGACATGGACTCCGATACGGGAGGATACAATCTCCAGACTGCCTTCAGCACCGGCTATCTCGCCGGTCAGTCGGCAGCCAAGGCGCTCCTTGCACAATAGCCCGAAGGTGATATTCTCGCTATATTTGACGTTATCCGAAAAAACACTATATTTGCATCGGGAAAGTCGTACACGACCAGCTCCCTCTGAACTCCCCCAGGGTAGGAATGCAGCAAGGGTAGGAGGTCGTAGCGGTGCGATGTACTAAGCTTTCCCTTTTTTCGTATATCCAACTGACAACCAATATGAGAGCCCGCGCATTCCTCTTCGCAGCCGCGTTCGCTGCGCTTTCCGTTACAGTATCATGCAAACAGCCTGTCGGTGACACCGAAAATACGCTCAAGCCGCGTCTCGTCGTGCTCACCGACATCGGCCCCGCCGACGTGGAGCCCGACGACAACGAGTCCGCGGTACGCCTGATGTCCTATGCGGACCGCTTCGAGATCGAGGCCATCTGCACCTCCATCGGCTGGAACTGCGACCCTTATCCGCCGGAATGGGCCGAGTACCTCTATCGAGTGATCGATGCATACTCCGTGGACGTTAACAATTTGATGAAACGCTCCGGACAGGAAGGGTTCATGAGTCTGGAAGAGGAGAACGGCAGCCAGCGGCTCGGCTACTGGCCGAGCGCCGAGTATATCCGCAGCCGTTCGGTAATGGGCAGTCCCAAAGCCGGCATCGGAGTGATAGGCGAGGATAATGATACTCCCGGCAGCGAGCTCCTGATCAAGCTGGCCGACGAGGATGACCCGCGTCCCATCTGGGTGTGCTCCTGGGGCGGTGCCAACACTCTCTCCCAGGCTATCTGGCGCGTGCAGCAAACGCGCTCGCCCGAGGAGTTCAAGGCTTTCCTCCGGAAGTTCCGCCTGTATACCATCACCGACCAGGATATGGTCTATGCCATGAGGATGAACCGCGCATACAGTTCGCATCAGTGGCTTCGTCGCGAATTCTCCGAGGACCTCATGCTCGTATGGGACGAGAGCGCCTGGCTGAACCAGAATGCGCTCGGTGTCAGGAACTGGGACAAGTACGCCGAGCTCATCCAGAACCACGGCGAGATGGGGAAGGTCTATCCCCACTACCTCTGGGGTGTAGAAGGGGATACGCCGAGTTTCCTGAACGTCATGCCCAACGGCCTTAACGATCCGGAGCATCCGGAGCAGGTCGGCTGGGGCGGCTGCCATCAGTTCGGCATCTCTCCCGACAGGGAGACCTATGCCTGGACCAACTGGCAGAAGCCTCTCAAGGACATCTCCAACGAGTACGAGCACAAGTTCTATCCCGATGAGTTCAACGACTTCGCCGCCCGCATGCAGTGGGCGGAGGAAGGGAAGGGCAATGTCAACCCGGTGATAGCCATCAAGGGAAAGACCCTGAAGATGAACCCTGAGGCCGGGCTGGAGCCGATCGAAATCAGTGTCCGTGCAGGATCGAAATTGAGTCTCGATGCCTCCGGCTCATACGATCCCGACGGTGACGGCCTGCGTTTCGAGTGGTGGTTCCAGCGGTTCCCGGACGACGGAGCTTTGCCGGAAATCGGCGGCTCCGACTCGCCGAAGGCCATCGTCGGGATACCCGGCGATGCCGCCGGGCGTACGCTCCACCTCGTCTGCGAGGTGCACGACGACGGACCCTTCTCCCTCGTCTCCTACCGCCGCATCATCATAACCGTCGAATGAATCCCGTCTCGGCAAGGCTGCTGAACCAGCAGCTCATTTGTCCGCAGTTCACTTCACCGCATGATGTGGTGGAGTGGATGGGGGCTATGCAGGCGCAGGATTACAGGATGATGCGCTGGGCGGTGGCCATGAGGACCGTCAGGCCTTCGGCAAAAGCATTCGAAAAGGATTTCAATGAGGGCAGGATTGTCCGCACACACCTGTTCCGCACCACTTGGCAGCTCGTTGCAGGTGAGGACCTGCATTGGATGCTTGAACTGTGCCACAAACCGGCCATGCGCGGGCTCCGCAGCTGGATGAACACCAACGGAGTGTTCATCCCCGAGGCGGAGCAGGCCACTGTACAGCAAGTGTTTCATGATGTTCTCTCCGGCAGTCGTTCGGCACTTAAGAGCGACTTCGCCGCTGCATTGGAAGGCCGGGGTATGGCGATGCCGGACCAGAGGCTCTCGTATCATATACGCCTTGCAGAGTATGCCGGTTTGCTTTGCAGCGGAGACCTGACACCTTTGAAGAAAAGCTATGCTCTGGTGGAAGAGAAGCTCCCGGCAGCGGGAGCAGTGCCCCGGGAAGAATCCATGGCCTTTCTGGCCAGGAAATACTTCCGGAGCCACGGCCCCGCCACCATCGAGGATTTCGCATGGTGGAGCGGAATAGGGCTCAATGACTGCCGTTTGGGAGTGTCCCTGCTTGGCGATGAGCTGGTTCAGGAACGTTGGAAAGGCTTGGTATTTTTCTTTCATCGCGATGGCCGTATCCGTGGTTTCCGACGCGGATGCGTGCATTTGTTGCCCCCTTACGACGAGTATCTTATCGGATACAAAAGCCGTCATGTCGCGTTGCATCCGGATCATACTCATCGTGCGCATAACAACAGCGGTATCTTCTGGCCTGTCATCCTTCTGGACGGAGAAGTGGCGGGAAACTGGAGTGCGGCTTCCGGCAAGATATCAGTGAATCTTTTCCGCCCGGATGCCGTCCTGGACGAAGACGCTCTCCAGAAGCAGATTGCGCGGTTCAAACGCGCTGACGACAAGTAGGATTACAACAGATTTCCGCGAAGGATGACGGTACGGATGAAGGGGCTCCTGTAAAGATACGGAAGCTTCGTGAGGTCCCAGCCGTGGTTGGTGACGATAAGGTTGGCGAGTTTGCCCGGAGTGACTGAACCGGTAAGGTGGGCGACGCCCATAGCGTATGCACTGTTGAGAGTGACCGCATTGAACGCCTGGACGGGTGTCAGGCGCATACGGATGCAGCCTAGAGCCATTACGAAACGCATGTCTCCGGATGGGGAGGAACCGGGATTGAAGTCGGATGCAAGGGCGATGCCCAGCCCTGCGTGGATGTAATCCTTGGCCGGGGCGAAAGGGATGCCGAGGAAGAACGACGACCCGGGGAGCATCGTGGGCATGGTGGGCGCGCCCCGCAGGGCTTCGACCTGGGCGGGGCCGCTGCGCTCAAGATGGTCCACGGAAAGCGCTCCGTAGCGCACTCCGACCTCCACGCCGCCGCTCTCTGCGAGCTCATTGGCGTGGATCTTGGCCGGGAGCCCGCAGGCAGCCCCGGCCTTGAGTATGCGCGCGGTATCTTCCGTGGTAAAAAAAACTTCATCGCAGAAAACATCCACGAAATCAGCCATTTCCGCTGCCTGGGGCATCATCCCGATGACGGTGTTCACGTACTCTTCGCGGGTGTAGCTCCGGCCTACGGCGTGCGCGCCCAGAAACGTGGCGCGCACCACGGCCGGGACGCTCTCCTTGATGCGGCGGATCACCCGCAGCATCTTCATCTCGTCCTTGGGATTGAGGCCGTACCCGCTCTTGATTTCGATGGCTCCGGTGCCGGCCGCCATCATTTCGCTGACGCGGACCATCGACTGTTCGTACAGATCGTCTTCGGAGGTGCGGTGAAGCAGGTCGGAGGAGTTCAGGATGCCACCTCCGCGGGCGGCGATCTCCTCATAGGAGAGTCCGTTGATCTTGTCGAGGAACTCTCCGTCGCGGCAGCCTGCATACACGATGTGCGTATGGCTGTCGCAGAAGGCCGGCATCACCATTCCGCCTTCGGCATCCAGCACTTCGCCGGATGCCTCCGGGCATTCGGACATAGGGCCGAAATCCTTGATGAGGCCGTCCTCGATGCGGAGCCAAGCGTCCTTGAGGACGCCGGTCTCCGACATCTCCGCGCCCTGTTTGCGCAGGACGCCCTCAGGCACTATTCCGACCAGCTCTCCTATGTTGACGATCAGCCGTTTCATTACAGATACTGCTCCTGGCGGATGAATTGGACTGACTTGGCGATCAGAGGCTGCATGACGGTGTCGTTGTCGATGAACGGCACGACCTTGCGGTAGTCTTCGAAGATCCTCTCGATGACGGGAGACGACTTCGCCGGACGGCGGAACTCCAGCGCCTGGGCGGCGTTGAAAAGCTCGATGGCCAGAACGGTCTCTACGTTGTCGACGATGCGCACGAGCTTGGTGGCGGAGTTGGACCCCATGCTCACGTGGTCCTCCTGTCCCTGCGATGAAGGGATCGAGTCGCAGGATGCGGGCCAGCAGAGGCCTTTGTTCTGGCTGACGATGGAGGCCGCGGTATATTGCGGAATCATGAAGCCGCTGTTGAGTCCCGGATTGGCCACCAGGTACTTGGGCAGGCCGCGCAGTCCGTGGATGAGCTGATATGTACGCCTCTCGGAGATGCTTGCCAGCTCCGACATAGCGATGCTCAGGGCGTCCATAGGGATGGCTATCGGTTCGCCGTGGAAATTGCCCGCCGAGATGACCATGTCATCGTCCGGGAAGATATTGGGATTGTCGGTCGCGGAGTTGATCTCGTTCTCGATGACCGACTCGACATACATTATGTTGTCCTTGACCGCTCCGTGGACCTGAGGTATGCAGCGGAAGCTGTAAGGATCCTGAACATGCTCCTTCGGACGGTTGATGAGTTCGCTTCCTTCGAGGATCTCCAGGAACCGCTTGCCGGTACTGATCTGTCCGCGGTGCGGACGGAGCTGGTGGGTGAGGGGGAGGAAAGGCTCGATTCGTCCGTCATACGCGTCGAGAGACATGGCGCCTATGCGGTCGGCCCACTTGGACAGGCGTATGCTCTTGAGCAGAGCCCAGACCGCGTGCGCGCTCATGAACTGAGTGCCGTTCAGCAAGGCGAGGCCTTCCTTTGACTGGAGCCGGATGGGCTCCCATCCCAGTTCCTTCCAGACTTCGGCCGAAGGCCGGACCTGTCCCTTGTACAAGACTTCGCCGAGGCCGATGAGCGGCAGGCTCAGATGCGCGAGGGGCGCGAGATCGCCGGATGCTCCCAGCGATCCCTGTTGGTACACGACCGGAAGGACGTCGTGGTTGAACATATCGATGAGCCTCTGGACCGTGATCAGCTGGGCACCGGAATGACCGTAAGCGAGACTCTGCGCCTTGAGGAACAGCATCAGCTTGACAATCTCCGGCCGTACGGTCTCGCCTGAGCCGCAGGCATGCGACATGACGAGGTTGTGCTGGAGCTGCGAGAGATCCTCCTGGGGGATGGTGACATTGTAGAGCGAGCCGAATCCGGTGGTGATGCCGTAGAGCGGCCGGTCTATGTCTTCCATCTTTCTGTCCAGGTACTTGCGGCACTTGATGACCGCGTCCGTGGACTCGTGAGAGAGGGCGATCTTTTCTTTATTGTCCAGTATTTCCTTCATCCTCTCGAGGGAGAGGCGGGTCGATGAGATATAATGTGTCATTTGTTCAAAGCTTTCTTTATCAAGAGTTCATCTGCAGGGTGGGGAAGGGTGAGGCGCAGGCCGGGGGTGCGCGCCATCTCGCGCTCCGCCGCGAAGCGGGCGCCGTCGTTGCGCGCCCAGGAACGGCGCGCTATGCCGTTGTTGACGTCCCAGAACAGCATCTCGCGGATGTGGCGGGCGGAGTCTTCGGATCCGTCTATGACCATACCGAACCCTCCGTTGATGACCTCGCCCCAGCCGACTCCGCCGCCATTGTGGATGGACACCCAGGTGGCTCCGCGGAAAGCGTCGCCGATGACGTTCTGGATGGCCATGTCGGCGGTGAACTGCGACCCGTCGTAGATGTTGGATGTCTCTCGGAAAGGCGAGTCGGTTCCGGACACGTCGTGATGGTCACGGCCGAGGACTATCGGCGCGGTGATCTCGCCGCTGCGGATGGCTTCGTTGAAGGCGAGCGCGATCTTCGTACGGCCTTCGCAGTCGGCGTAAAGGATGCGGGCCTGGGAGCCCACCACGAGGTGGTTCCGCCCCGCTTCCTCGATCCATCGGATATTGTCGCGCATCTGGCCGGCGATCTCCTCCGGAGCCGTGGCGGCCATATCCGTCAGGACCTTCACCGCCAGGGCGTCGGTCTTGGCGAGGTCCTCGGGATCCTCGCTCATGCATACCCAGCGGAAGGGCCCGAAACCGTAGTCGAAGTAGAGGGGACCCATGATGTCCTGCACGTATGAAGGATAGCGGAAGGAGCCGTCGGCATTGAGCACGTCGGCTCCGGCGCGTGAGCTTTCCAGCAGGAATGCGTTGCCGTAGTCGAAGAAATACATCCCCTTGTCGGACAGGCGGTTGACTGCGGCGACGTGGCGGCGCAGCGAGGCCTGGACGGCCTCCTTGAAGCGCGCCGGCTCCTCCGCCATCATCCGCTTGGACTCCTCCAGGGAGTATCCGACGGGATAATAGCCTCCGGCCCAGGGATTGTGCAGGGATGTCTGGTCCGAGCCCAGGTCGACATGTATGCCTTCGTCGGCCAGCCGCTCCCAGAGATCGACTACGTTGCCGACATAGGCGAGCGAAACTGTTTCTTTGCCGGAGACTGCCTTGCGGATACGGGGGACAAGTTCGTCGAGACTGTCGTGGAGTTCGTCCACCCATCCCTGTTCGTAGCGCTTGCGAGCGGCCAGTGGATTGATCTCGGCGGTGACGCTTACCACTCCGGCGATGTTGCCGGCCTTGGGCTGGGCGCCGGACATGCCGCCGAGGCCTGCGGTCACGAAGAGCATCCCGCTGCGGTCGTCTCCGCTCAGTCCTTTTTTCCTCAGCTGCTTGCGCGCTGCATTCATCACCGTGATGGTTGTGCCGTGGACGATGCCCTGCGGACCGATGTACATATAGGATCCGGCGGTCATCTGCCCATACTGCGAGACGCCGAGGGCGTTGAAGCGCTCCCAGTCGTCGGGTTTGGAATAGTTGGGGATGACCATGCCGTTGGTGACTACCACGCGGGGGGCGTCCTTGTGCGAGGGGAAAAGACCCATCGGATGTCCGGAGTACATCGCCAGCGTCTGCTCGTCAGTCATCGTCGCCAGGTACTGCATCGTCAGACGGTACTGCGCCCAGTTCTGGAAGATGGCTCCGTTGCCTCCGTAGATGATGAGTTCGTGCGGATGCTGTGCCACCCTCGGGTCGAGGTTGTTCTGGATCATCGCCATGATGGCCGCCGCCTGACGGCTCTTGGCGGGATACTCGTCGACAGGACGGGCGTACATGTCGTATGTCGGGCGGAAGCGGTACATATAGATGCGGCCGTAGAGACGCAACTCTTCGGCGAACTCCTCCGCCAGGACGGCATGGTGCCGCTCCGGGAAATACCGGAGGGCATTCCTGACCGCCAGGACTTTCTGGTCCTCGGTCAGGATGTCCTTGCGCTTGGGCGCATGGTTGACTGACGTGTCATATGGCCTGGCCTCCGGCAGTTCCGCCGGGATGCCGGCCAGGATATCTTCCTGGAATGCGTTCATCATAGATCGATATTGGCGTTGACGGCTTTGAGGACTTCAGTCTGCAGGGCTTCCGCTTCGGTGACGATCTCAGCGGCGCGGGCGAGCAGCGGAGCGGCTGCGGACTTGTCCGCCAGCCCCGAAGCGTTGATGCGGACGTTGAGCTCCGCTCCGCGGATGGCGGCTACTGCGGCCAGCGCCGCCACGCCGGCATCCGATGCCGAAGCGGGATTGCCCTTGAGGGCCATCTCCAGCGCGAGAGGCAGGGCCTTGAGCGAGGCTTCCATCGTCTTCAGCGGTACGCTGGCGGCGTAAAGGGTAGCCTCTTCCATCGCCGCGGCGCGCGCGGCCTTCTCTTCGGGCGTGCCTTTCGGCATGCCCAGGGCGTCCATTATGCGGTTGAAGGCGGCGGTGTCTTCGTCCACCAGCGCCGTCAGTTCATCCATTATCTTCCATCCCTGTTCCGCCACGTCGGAGAACTCCTTCCAGCGCTCGTCCCATCCGCGCTTGTGCGCGGAGAGATTGGCGACCATCGTCGCCAGGGCCGCGCCGAATGCGCCCATGGCCGCAGATACGGACCCGCCTCCGGGGGCGGGGGACTCCGAAGCGGTCTCGCGTGCGAAATCCTTGACGCTCATCCTCACCAGCCGCTCTGCAGCGGCCGTTTCCGCTTCGTCCTCCATCAGGTATTCTATGACTTTCTCCTTGGGGTCGAAAGGCTTCAGGTCATCGAGGGACATCGACCTGACGGCCATCCTGACCGTCTCTTCCTCGGAAATGCCCAGTGAGCGCTGCTGGCGCTCCAGGTAATAACGTCCGGCCTCGACCAGCACTTTCTTCGGCACAAGGCCTACTATCTCCGTTCCGGTCACGCGGAGCCCGCGCGCCGCTGCGGCTCTGCTGACCTCCTCGAAAGCTTTGTGAAGAGGAGTCGCCTCAATATCCGTGATGTTCATTGACACCTGCGCGATGCCGTATTCGTCTATGTACCAGCCGATGGCCTTGCAGCCCTTCAGCGTGCCGGGTATCCAGATCTGGTTGCCGTCCTCATCCTTGAGAAGCTTGCCGGTAAGCGATCCGCCTTCGCGGGCCTTGCGGCCTTTCTCGCGGACGTCGAATGCAACGGCCATGGCCCTGCGGGTGGAAGTGGTGTTGAGGTTGAAGTTGACCGCGATCAGGAAATTGCGTGCTCCGACATTGGATGCGCCGGCGCGGGCTACGACATCGTCGTAATCGCCGCCGAAGTCGGGCTTCCTATCGGGATCGGCCAGTTTCTCGGGCAAGGCCTCGTATTCGCCGGCACGGCATACCGCGAGGTTCTTCCTCTCCGGCTTGAAGGCCGCCGCTTCATAGCAGTAGCAAGGAATTCCGAGCTCCGAGTACATCCTCTCGGCGAGCTTCCGCGCCAGGACGGCGCATTCCTCCAGCGTGATCCCCGAAACCGGGATCAAAGGGAGGACGTCCGTCGAACCGGAGCGCGGATGGGCTCCATGATGCTTGCGCATGTCAATCAGTTCCAGGGCTTTCTGAGAGCCCCTGAAAGCCGCTTCAACCACGGGGGCGGGCTCTCCGACGAAAGTCACCACGGTGCGGTTGGTAGCCTGTCCCGGATCGACGTTGAGGACCTTTACGCCTTCCACGGAGGCGATGGCCTCCACGATGCGGTCGATGACCGACCTGTCGCGTCCCTCGCTGTAGTTGGGAACGCACTCTATTATCTGCTTCATAGCTCTTGCCTATTTTGTCTCCTCCGTCTCGAACTTGATGCGGAGATTCTTTATCATATCGTCTATCATCGCGTCCATGTCGTAGGAGTGGGACCATCCCCATTCCTTGCGTGCGCAGATGTCGTCCATCCTGTCCGGCCAGGAATCGGCGATGGCCTGACGGACGGGATCGACCTGGTAGCGGACCTTGAGTGAAGGGATGCGCTTGCGGATGGCCGCGAAGAGTTCTTCGGGCTCGAAGCTCATCGCCGCAATGTTGAAGGAATTGCGGTGCTTGAGGTACTGCGGCTTCGCGCGCATGATGTCCACCGCGGCCTGAAGGGCATCGGGCATGTACATCATGTCCATGTAGGTGCCGGGTGCGATGGGGCAGATGAACTCTTCGCCCTTAACGGCCGCGTAGAACACTTCGACGGCGTAGTCGGTAGTGCCTCCTCCCGGAGGGGTGGTGTAGGAGATGAGCCCCGGGAAACGTACGGAACGGGTATCCACCCCGTATTTGGTGTAATAGTAGTCGCTGAGGAGCTCCGTAGCCACCTTGGTCACTCCGTACATCGAGGTCGGCCGCTGGATGGTATCCTGCGGGGTATTGTCGTGCGGGGTGCTGGGGCCGAACGATCCGATGGAACTCGGCGTAAACACGGCGCAATGCTTCTCGCGCGCAATCTCCAGGATGTTGATGAGTCCGTTCATCTGGATGTCCCACGCCAGGAGCGGTTTGCGCTCCGCCGTTGCGGAGAGCAGGGCGGCGAGGTTGTAGATGGTGTCGATGTCGTATTTGTCGACGATGTCGGCGATCTGCTGGGCCTTGCAGACGTTCGCCTCCTCGGCAGGACCGCTGGTCAGGAGCTTGCCCTTGGGCTCGGCTCCGGGTATGTATCCGGCTACGGTCACGCCTCCCGGCAGATCCCGCCTAAGTTTCATTGTAAGCTCGGATCCGATCTGTCCGGTGGATCCGATGACAAGGATATTCTTCATTATGTGGTTACTCTAAAAGCGTTGCAAATTTACTTTGAATTATCGAAAAAGTCTTAATTTTGTAAGAGATATTTGCAACGATTTAAAAAATTCTAATATGTACGGCAATTTCAAGAAATTCCTCAGCGACGAACTCGCCTCGATCGAGGCGGCGGGACTCTACAAGCACGAACGCAACATAGCTTCCGCCCAGTCCGCGGAGATTACCCTCGAGGACGGTTCCAAGGCGCTTAACTTCTGCGCCAACAATTATCTCGGCCTGGCCGACAATCCCCGTCTGATCGAGGCCGCGAAGAAGATGATGGACATCCGCGGATACGGCATGTCGTCCGTCCGCTTCATCTGCGGCACGCAGGATATTCACAAGAAACTTGAGAAGGCCGTATCGGAGTATTTCCATACCGAGGACACCATCCTGTACGCATCCTGCTTCGATGCGAACGGGGGAGTGTTCGAACCCCTGTTCAACGCAGAGGACGCCATCATCTCCGATTCGCTGAACCACGCTTCCATCATCGACGGAGTCCGCCTCTGCAAGGCAGTCCGCTACAGATATGCCAATGCCGACATGGATGACCTTGAGAACTGTCTCAAGCAGGCCCAGGTCCAGCGCCACCGCATCATCGTTACCGACGGCGTGTTCTCGATGGACGGCAATGTCGCTCCTATGGACAAGATCTGTGACCTGGCGGAGAAGTACGACGCTCTGGTGATGGTCGATGAGAGCCACTCCGCCGGAGTGGTCGGACCTACCGGCCGCGGCGTCGCCGAGCAGTTCGGCTGCTACGGCCGCATCGACATCCACACCGGCACGCTCGGAAAGGCCTTCGGCGGCGCCGTCGGCGGCTTTACCACCGGTCGCAAGGAAATCATTGACATGCTCCGCCAGCGCTCCCGTCCTTACCTCTTCTCCAACTCGCTGCCGCCTATGATCGTCGCGGCCGCCCTGGAGACCTTCAGCATCCTCGCCGAGAACGACGACCTGCACACCAAGCTGCAGGCCAACGTGGATTATTTCCGTGACAAGATGATAGCTGCGGGCTTCGATATCAAGCCCACCCAGTCGGCTATCTGCGCCGTGATGCTGTATGACGCTCCGCTGTCCCAGAAGTTCGCCGCCAGGATGGCTGAGGAGGGGATATTCGTCACCGGCTTCTACTACCCGGTGGTTCCGAAGGGCCAGGCCCGCATCCGCGTGCAGCTCTCCGCTGCGCACGAGCGCGCCCATCTCGACCGTGCCGTAGCCGCCTTCGTCAAGGTCGGCCGCGACCTCGGCGTCATCGGCTAGCTTCCAGTCATGTGTCTTGCCTTTATGCGTTCTTACGATGAGTGATCTGAATGAGGATGGTTCCAAGGATGCCTGAGCAGAGGGATCCGAGCAGGACGGCGATCTTTCCGGCGTCGCGCATCTGCATCATAATGTCCGCGGGCTGATCCGCAAAGGACAGTGTATCCACGAAAATGGACATCGTGAAACCGATGCCGCCCAGACAGGCGACCGCGAAGAGCATCTTCCAGGTCGCCTTTGCCGGCATTTCGCCGACCTTGCATTTGATCGCAAGCCAGCTGGCGAGAGTGATGCCAATGGGCTTTCCGAGGAGGAGTCCGAGGAAAACTCCCATGCCTGCGCCTCCCAGTACGGGGTCGATGTGGAATACGTTGAAGTATGACGGGTCCGTTATCTCCACACCGGCGTTGGCCAGTGCGAAGATGGGCATGATCAGGAAGTTGACCCAGGGCGAGAGGGCGTGCTCCACGCGATAGCTCATGTCCATGGAGCCGCTGCAGATCTTGCGGAGCTCCCGTATGTAGTGGCGCTGCGGTCCGTTGGGGAAAGCCTTGGTCTCGATGTGCTTGTCCCATCCGTCCATCCTCGCGATGTACATAGCGCGCTTATGGAAGAAGTAAGCTTTGTTGTAACGCGGCTTGACCGGGATGAGGAAGGCCGTCACCACGCCGGACATCGTGGCGTGGATGCCGGAATAGTAGAACA
>JAEEGI010000721.1_pt1 | contig 91108 bp, 65 predicted proteins | sample 8958751 | NCBI WGS metagenome assembly JAEEGI01 (sample SAMN16246545, study PRJNA631951) | gut metagenome | biome: gut microbiome; feature: rumen; material: KS-attached | host: Bos | place: Iran: Karaj | collected 2018-10 | reverse complement strand
TACGGCAAGGCCCCAGTAAAGATCGAAAGGATTTACGGCGAGATATTTCAAATGAATAGAGGTCATTTCTCAAAGTTTTGTGGTCGCACTGCAAAGTTAAAAAACAATTTGGAATAGATAACTTTGAGAACTGCATAATTAAAAGACCATGAACACAGATCACAAATTTCTCGCTTTCGACCTTGGCGCCACCAGCGGACGCGCCATTGTGGGCGGTTTCGAGGACGGTAAATTCTCGATGGAAGAGATCCATCGCTTCCCCAACGGGGCCCAGGAAAAGTGCGGGCGTTTCCACTGGAACACCGACGAACTCTTCGGCCACTTGAAGGCCGGCCTCAAGCGCGCAGCCGAGCTTGGTTACAAGATAGAATCCATCGGCATAGACACCTGGGGTGTTGATTTCGGCGCCATCGGAGCCGACGGAAACCTTCTGGAGTGGCCCAGGGCCTACCGCGACCCCTACACCGAAGGCATACCCGAAGAGGTGTTCGGCATCATCCCGCGCGACGAGCTCTACGGCGTCACCGGCATCCAGATCATGAACTTCAACACCATCTTCCAGCTCTATGCTCAGAAGAAGGCGGGATACGAGCCCCTGCTCAAGGCAGACAAGATCCTGTTCATGCCGGACCTGCTGTCCTACATGCTCACCGGCAGGATGGTATGCGAGTACACCGATGCTTCCACCTCCGGCATGATGAACCAGAACACCCGCCAGTTCGAGAAGCCCTTCCTTCAAAGATTGGGCATCAACCCGAACATCCTGCCCGAGATAGTGCAGCCGGGAACAAAAGTTGGAGTTTTGAAGAAGGAAATCGCCGACGAAACCGGCATCGGTCAGGTGCCCGTGATCGCCGTCGCCGGCCACGACACCGCCTCCGCAATCGCCGCCGTGCCTGCCGCGAATCCCCACTTCGCATACCTCAGCAGCGGCACCTGGAGCCTGATGGGAATAGAATCCCCCAGACCCCTCATCTCCGCCGAGACCTGCCGCCTGAACTTCACCAACGAAGGCGGAATCGAGGGCACCACGCGCTTCCTCAAGAACATCACCGGCATGTGGCTGCTCGAACAGAGCCGCAAGTCCTGGGCAAAGGAAGGCCGCACATACACCTATCCCGAGATCGAAGCCATGGCGAACGCCGCGGCCGACTTCAAGGGCATAATCGATCCGGACGATCCCACCCTCGCGAACCCCGCCGACATGCCCAAGGCCATCAGCGCCCTGCTGCAGAAGGCCGGCAAGCCCGTTCCGGAGAACGACGCCGAGATGATTCGCTGCATCTACTGCAGCCTCGCTGCCAAGTACCACGAGGTGCTGGAGATCCTGCGCGCGCAGGCATCCTTCACCATCGACACCCTCCACGTGATCGGAGGAGGATCCGCCAACGACACTATGAGCCGCCTCACCGCTCAAGCCACCGGCGTAAAGGTCGTGGCAGGCCCCACAGAGGCAACCGCGATCGGCAACCTGATGATGCAGGCCAAGGCCGCCGGCATCGTCCGCGACCGCTGGGCCATGCGCGAGATCATATCCAGAGAATTCAAAGTCAAATCATTTTAATATATGAAAGAAGCAAACATCCTGAGCGCCTACGCTTATGCGAAAGAGCGCTATGCCGCCCTCGGTGTAGATACCGACAAGGCTATCGCCGAACTTGAGAAGCAGCAGATTTCCCTACATTGCTGGCAGACCGACGATGTTATGGGATTCGAAAGCAAGGCCGGTCTTTCCGGAGGCATCCAGACCACCGGCAATTATCCCGGCCGTGCCCGCAACATCGACGAAGTACGTGCGGACCTCGAGTTCGTGAAGACCCTGCTCGCCGGCAACCACCGTGTGAACCTCCACGAGATCTACGGAGACTTCGGCGGCAAGTTCGTCGACCGCAACGAAGTCGGCGTAGAACATTTCCAGAGCTGGATCGACTGGGCGAAGGCCAACAACTTCAAGCTGGACTTCAACTCCACTTCCTTCGGCCATCCCAAGAGCGGAGACCTTTCGCTTGCCAACCCCGACAAGGCAATCCGTGATTTCTGGATCGACCATACCATACGCTGCCGCAAGATCGCGGACGCTATGGGCAAGGCCCAGAACGACCCCTGCATCATGAACATCTGGGTGCACGACGGACAGAAGGATTACACCGTGAACCGCAAGAAGTACCGCGAGATCCTTGCCGAATCCCTCGATACCATCCTGAAGGAGGATATGCCCGGAATGAAGAGCTGCGTCGAGGCGAAACTCTTCGGCATCGGCCTGGAGAGCTACACCGTCGGTTCGATGGATTTCTTCGAAGGCTACTGCGCATCCCGCAAGGTCATCTACACCCTCGACACCGGCCACTACGAGCCCACCGAGAATGTGGCGGACAAGGTCAGCTCCCTGCTGCTCTATGTTCCTGAACTGATGCTCCACGTCAGCCGTCCCGTCCGCTGGGATTCCGACCACGTGACCATCATGAACGACATGACGCTCGATTTCTTCAAGGAACTGGTCCGTTCCGAGGCCCTGCACCGCGCACATGTCGGCCTGGACTACTTCGACGCTTCCATCAACCGCATCGGCGCCTACATCATCGGCACCCGCGCCACGCAGAAGTGCATCCTCAGCGCCCTGCTCGAGCCTCTCGCAAAGCTCCGCGAATACGAGGCAGAAGGCAAGGGCTTCCAGAAGCTCGCCCTCCTCGAGGAGGCCAAGACCCTGCCTTTCGGCGCAGTGTTCGATTACTTTAACTTCAAGAACGGAGTTCCCGTCGGCGAGGAATTCATTCCGGCCATCGAGAAATACGAACGCGAGGTTACCTCGAAGCGCTAAACAAAAAAAAGGCTGCCGGACGGGCAGCCTTTTTTTTTGAATCAGGCAAGAATAATTACTTCTTGATCTTTTCCCACTCGTAGTAATAGAGCTCGGGCTCACCGGTGCCGTATACCTTGCTGACAACGGTCACGAAGCCGTCGTCATCCTTTTCGTAGGTTTGAACGGCGGATTCTTTTGCGCCTTCCCAGACTGCTTCGTCAAGAAGGTTCTTGGAAGCCTTGCCGCAGTAGCCGACCTCGAACATCCAGCGATTCACGTCTGCCTTGTCGGTTGCATCGGGGAAGATACCTGCGATGTTCTCTTCTGCGGTGAAGGTCTGGAGTTTCCACTCCTCAGCCATATACTTCTCACCGGTCTCGGCATTGGTCTTTTCTACGAAGCGGCTCCATTTTACGAGGTTGCCTTTTTCCCAAACGCAATTTGCCTTGACGGCGTTGTCCTTGTCGACCCTGACGATCTTGGTCACATGGCCGTCTTTGTCATAGGTGAATCCCCAGGTGTCGCCCCAGTGGCTTGCATAGCTTGAAAGATAGCCGTTGTCGCCGAAGGTGAAGACGCAATCCCTGTCGCCCTTCTTCACACCTTTCTCCTTGTACTCCGCGGTGGCGTTTTTGCCGTCCCAGGTAAAGAGCCACTCTTTCTCCCAGTAGTTCTTTTCTTCATCGAAGTTACGCTGAACGGCGCTGATGGTGCCATTCTCGTTGTAGGTGACATAGTACTTGTCCCATTTGTCACCGCACATGGTAACGCGCTTGACGACCTTGTCGTCTTGCTTTTCTTCTTTCTTGCATCCGGTGAAAGCAGCTGCTGCAACTGCGAGGAATGCCAAAGCAAATAATACTTTTTTCATTGTTTTGTTGATTAAAAGGTTAATGATTAAATATTGTGTAAGTTGGATTTTACATATACGATTCCGGTCAGGAAATCTTTGCGTGCATCGTTCAGATGGTTCCTGCACCTGTATTCGAAGGATGCACCTTCTTTCTTGCAGGATTTGTAGAGGGCGTTGGCCGAAGCGTATTCATCCCCGTCATCGCATTGACCGATGTAGAAGAAACGGTCCTTGTCAGCTTCGATGCTCTTGCCGAGATATGCATTGTCGAAATACAGGGCGGAGAACAGTTCCTTGCACTTGAAAACGTTTTCTCCGGCCTTTCCGACAGCCAAAGCATGCTGCGCGGATGCCGGATAAATGTCTTTATAGTACGTAACCCATTCCGAGACGCTCTTCTTCTCGAGATCGCAAGGAAGGATGACGATTTTCTTCGAACCCATGCCGTCCTGAAGGACGGAAATGGCGTCTTTCAGCAAGGATGCCTCCAGGCCTTCATGGAAGAAATAGATTGCAGTCCCTTCTTTGCGTCCGCCATCGGTGTATGCCTTGGATTCGTAGACGCCCTCCGAATTAAGGGTGACGCCTTCGGGTACGGAAAAGGTCTTCATAGTCCTCTGCCAGCCGGTTTTACCTGCCATCAGGAAGGAGAACCAGGGGAGCACCTCCTCCATGGCGTCCCTCCAGTATGTCGTGGAGTGACCGCCGTCCCATACACGGAATTCGTGCTCATAGCCGTTATCGCGCATCATCACGTGGAGGTCGTCGTTGGCGATGAGCAGCTGCTGTTCGTTGTCTCCGCATGTGAGGAACCAGTGGACGGATGAATACTTGCTCTTGTTCTCCGCGGTGAACTGGTGAAGGGGACAATGGGCCTTGTAATACTCTGTCAAACGCCCTGCGCCGCTTTCTCCGATGCCTCCGAAGACCTTGCCCCACTGGTTGTTCCAGCCGTTCTGGGATTCGGCCATATACTGTTCGTCCGTGCGGAACGACATGCTGAGAGGAGCGCTCATCGAGAAGAGTTCCGGATGCTTCATCGCGACGACCATGGCGCCGAAACCACCCATGGAGTAGCCTATGGTCGCCCTGTGGTTCCTGTCAGCGATGGTCCTGTAATTATCATCGATGAACGGAATGAATTCTTCTGCCAGCATCGTCATGTACGGGAAAGTCCCGTCGTAACAGTCGCACCAGTAAGTGGTGTATCCCATGGGGAAAACATAGATCATGGGCTCCAGGCCGTCAGCCTCAAGGGACTTGATCTTCGATTCTCCCTTCATATACTGCCCGTTCCAGGAATTGTTGTTGTCGCCGTATCCATGGAAAGCGTAAACGACCGGATAGCGCTTATCGGTATTCTTGTCGTAGCCGTCCGGCAGGAGGATGTCATATTTGATGACCGAATGGAGCAACTTGCTTCTGAAAGTAAGATCGGCAGTGTATCTTTCGAACGGAACATTGTTCACGGGAGGGAGTTCATGTTCCTTGTTGCCGTTGCAGGCGCATGTGCTCAACAGCACTGCAAAGAAAAACAGTCCAATTCTATTTTTCATCATAAATCACCATTTCCTGTGCGTTAATCTCATAATCCTTGTGAGGATTCAACAGTTTCAGTGTCAGCGTGTGGCGGCCGCTTCCGAAGCAATATCTCGAGAATACCTCATACTTGCGTGTGATGTAGTCGTACGGCATCACGAACTCTTCTACCAATTCGCCGTCCAGGAAGGCCTGGAGGCGGGCACGGTAGTCGCTCTCGTCGTGCCCCGTCTTCACCACGCTGCCTTCCACCACGATCGAGTTGCCTTCGAATTCAAGCGTCAGCTCGTCGGAAAAGCGTTTTTTGAGCACGACTTTCCCGACCGGAACGATGCCTTCGAACGACTGCTCATAGCGCACTGCCACTGGTTCTTCAGTTGTAAAGATGAAATCTTTATCCTCTACGTTGCACCCGGCGGTCTCTTTCATCAGCCGCAGATTCTCCTCGCAGGCCGTGTTGAGGCTGAGGGTGGTATAGGGGAAGGGAAGATCCGCGATGGCATCTGCTCCCCTGCGGTATTTCTCGGGGATGGCTTTGTAGCCCTGCATGACGCCCAGAATGCCTGCGGCAGATGCGGGGTTGCAGTCGGAGTCCTGCCCGCAGCGGGTGGATATCTCCATGGTCTTTTCGAAGTCCCCTTCGCCGTAGAGCAGCCCGATTACCACGTATGCTGAATTGATTACGGCGTCGATGTTGAAGCCGTTCCAGACGCCCTCGGGGCAGCCCACGTCGAATGCGTGGCGCTTGTCCACCTCGAACCAGCAGGCCTTCCAGTCCTTGGGATACTTGGCGTGGAAGCGGATCACATCTTCGATAGCGCTGCGGAATTTGGTGCCCTCGGGAATGGTCTTGAGGGCCTCGCGGACTATGGTGGGGATGTCGTCGCAGATGTATGCCAGCGAGTACAGGGCGCTCACGTACACGCCGCCGTACCAGCCGTCGCCGTAGTTCATGATGTGGCCGATGCGGTCTGCGATGGCAGCCGCGTCGTTGGGACGGCCCGGGGTGAGCATGCCGATGAAGTCGGCCTCGATCTGGAAGTCGATGTCGTCGGCGTGCGGGTTGTATTTCCAGTGGCCGGATTCAGGCGCTCCGCGTCCGTTCAGGATGTTGTAGCGGGCGGCCTGGTTGGCATGCCAGAGCTTGTAGGGGGCGTTCGCGAAGCGGTCGGCGAACTCCGAGGCGGGAGCCTCGATGCCCAGTTCCGCCATCACCTCCAGGAAGGTCAGGTCCATGTACACATCGTCGTACAGGCCGGGATCCTCCACGAAGGTCTCCTCTATGTAGCTGTCGCTCCAGAAGATGGGTTCGGCATCCTGGATCAGCCCGCCCTTGAACTTGAATTCGGTGGGGCCTCCGTATGTGCAGCCTATGGTCTGTGCGAACCAACCGCCGCGGATGCGGTCCATCATCTCGTCTTCGTCCATGCGGACGGTCTGGCCGTACTTGATGCCGGACGCCTGGGTGCAGGCGACCAGTGCCAGGAGGGATAGGAGTATGAGTCTGTTCTTCATCAGTTATGATAGTAAACGTCCGTTACCGGATTCTCGGAATAATACTGTATCGCGTTGATTCTCAGCAGGTACTGGTCGGGATCCGGATTGCGCCAGATCATTCTTACCGTATGCCTGCCTTCCGGCAGCAGGTACTTCCAGGCCGGTTCGAGTTTGCGGGAGGTGCCCTTCATCGGAAGGATGGACACCTGGTCCAGCTCGCCGTCTATCCAGACCTCGATTTCGGCCACGTACGGGTCGGCCTCCTCCGCCAGGGCGAAGACTTCGGAGCCCACGTGCTTCTTGGACACGCGGTCCGCGTAGCCCTTGCTGATGCCGCGCAGGCACACCAGGTTACCCCAGATGCAGAAACCGTTGCCGCTGAAATCGAACTCGTACTCCTTTTCCATCCACGCATCCTTCTGGTCGCGGAAGATGGGATAGGTGTTGGTGAAGTTCTGCTCGAGGGGCAGCACTTTCACGGGGGCGGCGGGGATGGTGACTTCCGTCTCGCCCACCTTGCCGCCGTTCTTCTCTATCAGCTGCAGGGCCTGGTTGAAAGAATATATGGAACCCTTGGCCAGGGAAACGTCGGTGCCTTCGAAATCGAGGTCCCAGATCTCATCCAGGGGCTCGCGCCAGAAGGCGGGGATACCGCTCTTGCCGAGCATCACGCCGAGCACGCCGCCCACGGTGGCGGGGTTGCAGTCGGAATCCTGCCCGCAGCGCGTGGCTATCTCCATCGACTTGCCGAAGTCACCCTCGCCGTACAGCAGGCCCATGGCCACGTAGGCAGAGTTGATCTTGGCATCGATGTCGAAGCTCAGGAACACGCCCTTGGGGCAGCCGGTGTCCGAGCCCCACTTCTTGAGGATCTCGAACCAGCACTGCTTCCAGTCGCGCGGATACTTCTTATGGAGCTTGCGCACGTCGTCGATGCACTGGTAGAATGTGCTTTCGGCGGGGATGCCTTCCAGCGCCATGTCCAGGATCCTGGCCGGATCGTTCTCGATGAACGCTGCGGAGTAGAGGCCGCCCACGAACGCGCCGCCGTAGAATCCGTCGCCGCTGTTCATGATATGCCCCACTTTATCTGCTATCTCCAGCGCCTGCTGAATCATCCCGGGGGCCATCAAGCCCACGAAGTCGGCTTCGATCTGGAAGTCCAGGTCGTCGGCGTGCGGGTTGTTCAGCCAGTTGCCGGACTCGGGGGGCATGATGCCCTGCCGCACATTGTATCGGCCTGCCTGGTTGGCATGCGCCAGATGATAAGGTGCGTAGGCGAAACGCTTTGCGAGATCCTCGGCGCTGCAGTCCAGGCCCAGTTGCTCGAAAGCCTCGGCGAAGGTCAGGTCGTTGTAGACATCGTCGAAGAGCCCGGGCTTGCGTATCCACCAGTGCTTCACATAGCCCTCTCCCCACGAAATCGGCTGATTGTCGGGGATGAGTGTGCCCTGGTGCTTGAATTCCGTAGGTGCGCCGTAGACCACGCCTATGGTCTGTCCGGCCCATCCGCCCATTATCTTGTCCATCAGCGCATCCTTCGTGAGGGTGGTCTCGGTGGACCTGGGAGCGGAACAGGCGGCAAGCGCGAGTGCGGCTGCGAGTATGATTCTACTTGGCTTCATATACCTCGAGTTCGGTTATGGAAATGAAGGCGGATACGGCCTTGGTGTATTTGTGCCAATGGATCAGGATGGCGTCATCGCCGATCACGCGTACCGCGGTGGTGGTAACCTTGGGGAAGGTGAAGATGAATTCTCCGTTGTGGGGCTGGAAGAAGACCTCGTCGGTGGAGGGCCAGTCGGGAGTGACCTTGGCATCCAGGGCCACCCAGTTGCCGTTCTCATCCAGATATTCGGGGTGGAGGTTGCTGTACCAGCCGCCGAATTCCTCGAGGGGGCCGTAGTGGAAAGAGATCATGTCGGTAGTGACAGGCTCGTTCCAGCGGTAGCCGAAGTAATCCTGCTTGGGAGCGTTGGATTTGCTGCCAAGGGAGTAGAAGGCTGCGCCGGGGCCGCCGACCACGCCGTCGTTGATCACGTCCACGGTGTAGGCACGGTAGGAAACAGGAATCGTCAGCCAGCAGGAATCCAGCGTAGCCCTGTCGGTCTCGCGGGTGAGGGCGAGGATCTCGGCCGCCTCGGGTGCGAGGTTGCGTCCTACCTTCTCAGGAAGGGTGAACGTCGCACTCGCCTCCACGGGTGCCTTGAAGAGTGCCCTGGTGTTGATGGTGTAGATCTTCTCGCCGTTCTCCTCACGCACCTTGCCGCCGCGGGCGAGGATGTTCTTCTCTGCCAGTACAACGGTGCGCTCGATGATGTCTTCGATGGAGGCATCCGGCATGTCGTAACGGGTCACGTTGATGTAGCGGTCGTTGAAGGGCTTGGTCCAGTGGGGGAATTCGGCCGGCATGGCGCGGTCCAGCGGAACGCTCCCCACGCCGTTGATGACGCCCAACAGGCCGCAGATGGTGGCCGTCTGGTTGTCGCAGTCGAATCCGAGGGCGCAGCCGATGAGCAGGGTCTGCTCGATGTCGCCGCCACCGTAAAGCAAGGCCAGGATGCCCAGGGCGCCGTTCAGGTCGGCGTTCCAGATGCTGCGGGTGATATCCGGCTCGTTCACGTAGAGCTCGTCGGCAATCACCTTGCGGGCTGCCTTCCAGTCATCGGGATACTGCTTCCACAGGGCCAGGCACTCGTCTATCACATGGCGGAAGCGGTCACCTTTCGGCAAATACGCCTTCGCGTGCTTCACGAGGGTTGGGATGTCCTTCTCGAAGAAGGCCTCGGAGTACATCGCACCGTAGACCACGGTGGGAGATGCAGCCCAGTCGTCGGAGGTGATGCGTGCCGCCCAGTCGGAAATGCCTGCGGCGTATGCCGGCATGCCGGGAGCGGTGTATGCCCAGATCTCGTTGATGAGCTGGGGGTCGATCTGGAACCAGTGGGGGTTGTAGCGCTTGTCGCCGGTGAGTGGCGGGGTGAAGCCATAGTGCATCAGGCCCAGGGCTGCGCGGTTGGCAAGCCAGACGCGGTCCCTGATGTGATACATCCATCCTTCCTTGATCTGGGCGTATGTGAGGTCGACGCCGTACTTCTCCATCATGAGCAGATAGAGATACTCTACGTCGGTGTCGTCATCTGAGAAAGCTCCGTCCACTGCGGTCATCTTGCGTATGGCCTTGTTGAACACGAAGGGGCCCTCGCCGGGCTCGTCCACGAACTTGTTCTCGTATTCGAGACCGTAGATGTTGCCCACCATCTGCCCTATCCACGCGCCGGCGATCTTGTCCTTGAGTTCCGTGCGGGTAATCTCTTTCTGCTGGCAGCAGGATGCCGCGAGCAGAAGTACCGTAAGTATGTAAAGGATCTTTCTCATCTTACTTCAGGTTGGGATTTGCGGCTTTCGCAGCCTTGGGGATAGGAAGATCGTAATCATTCTCATCCATGGCAGGTTTGCCCCACCAGGCAGCGAGGTACTTGTCAAAGCGGATCATGTCCTGGCGGTGCCATCCTTCGACTGCCAGCTCATGGGAGCGCTCCTGATAGAGGTTGTCGAGGGTGAGGGTCTCGGCCGTAAATAAAGGAAGTCCGGCGCGGGTGCGGATCTTGTCGAGGTCAGCGTTCCCTATCACTTCTCCGCCCTTGTTCTGGCGAACCATCGCCTCGGCGTACATGAGCACCACGTCGGCGTAACGCATCAGATAAACGTCATTTTCCATGCCAACCTGTCCGCCAGTAAGCGTCATGTCGCTCTGGAACGCCCATTTTCCAATGCGGGCGCCCTGAAGATGCGTGCGCTGGGTGTTATCGAAGGTGGATTCCGGGAAATCGGTTTCTATGATATAAGGAACGACAATGCCGTTCTCGGGGTTTGCCGGATCCGGGACTTCGATTGTAAGGGCGTTGCCGTTGATATCATACATCTGTCCGTACATCCATGTCCAGGCCTTGCGCTTGTCGCTGGCATCATAGCTGTCCAGGAAGTCCGGCTGTCCCACATATCCGTCCCAAGCCTTTGCCGCAATGCCGAGAGGCTCGCAGAGGTTCGGAGGAAGGGTGGAGATGTAGAGCAGGAAGGCATAGTGGTCGGATGTGGTGTAGACCGTGCTGTAGGGAATGGCAAAGATGCCCTCTTCGTTGAACTCGTTCTTGATTGCGAAAATGCTCTTGTAATCATCGACGATCTTGTAATAGCTCGCTCCCTTGTTTGCGGTCATGATGTCTTTGCAGGCCGCCTCGGCTTCCGCCCATTTTGGCGTGCCGACCAGGAATTCAGCGTTGAGATAAAGCTTTGCAAGCACAAAATCAGCGACGCCCCTCGTCACGCGCCCATAGTAGGTGGTGGTCGGTTCGACGGCGAGGTAATCTATGTTGTCCTTGATTTCTTTCTCTATGAAGCTGAAGATGAACTGACGGTCTTTCTTCTCCGGGTAGCCTTCAATCTTCTTGGTGATGGCGTAAGGAACGTTCTTCCAATAGCAGATGGCCATGAAATAATAGAAAGCCCTCAGCACCTTCACTTCCGCGATCACTCGATTCTTCGCATCGAAGTCCCTGTCGACGGAGTTGAACGTGTCCAGTACGTCATTACATGCGGAAATACCGTTGAAACAGAAGTCCCACGCAGGCTCGAGAAGGGAATTGCTGTTGGATATATCATGGGTCTGGACCTCGATGTAACGGCCGTTGTTTGCATTCCCCCATCCTCCGTTAGGATTGAAAGGAGTGCATATCTCATCGGTAATCTCCATGTCGAAGCTCCAGTAGCTCTTCTCGGTCCCCCAGTGCTGGAGGGAAGAATAAGCCCTTGCCGAATACTTTGCAAACTGCTCTTCGGAGGTGAAGAAACTGTCTTTCTCTATCTTGGAGTAAATCTGCTCGTCAAGGTTGGTGCAGGCCGCTGCGGCCAGGCACATAACCATAAATAGTATCTTTTTCATATCCGGTGCTGCTTAGAATGTGAGTGAGAGGCCAAGGGTGAAAGTCCTGGTGCGGGGATAATAGCTGGTGCTTTCGCGTCCGGGGGCAAGTCCGGAGAGGCTGACTTCCGGATCCACGCCCTTGTAACCGGTGATGCAGAGAAGATTCTGCCCGGAAACGAACACCCTCGCAGCGTGAACGTACTTGTTCTTTATCGGCGCATCGTAGGTTACGGAGATATTGTCGAGTTTCAGATAGCTGGCGTCCTCGAGATACTTGGAAGAATAGAGTATCTTGCCAGTGAAGGAAGTGTCGTCCAGCCAGGAACTCATAATGTTCTTGAGCCCGATCTCGTTCACGTTCTCATAGTGGGCGCGGTAAGTGTTGTAGACCAAACCGCCGAGCGATCCGCGCCATGTCATGCTGAAAGTCCAGTCGTGCAGCTTGACGGTGTTGCTCCAACCGAGAGTGACATCGGGATAAGCAGTGCCTATCCTGCTCCATTTCGATTCAGCCACCTTGCCGGTTGCCGCAGATTCGTTTTCGAAGTGGTCTTTCCCGTCGGAGCCGACACCCTTCCATATCGGGGCATAGAAAGAGCCGAGGCTCTCGCCTTCGATAAGGCGGACGAGGTTGGCATTGATGGGGTCGCCGTCCCATCCGGTAAGGTATTCGGCATCCTTGAACTGTTCGTTGGTGAACGAAATCAGTTTGTTCTCGTTATGTGCCGCAACGAAACTCGTGGACCACATCAGGTTCTTGGTTTTGACGGGGATTGCGTTGATGGACAGCTCGATACCCGTGTTGCTGATGGAGCCGACGTTCGTGAACAGGGACTTGTAATCGTAAGGGGGCACGGGCACCGTATAATCGTAGAGAAGGTCGGTGGTCAGGCGGTAGTAATAATCGATCGTGCCTCCCAGGCGCCCGTTGAGCACCGAGAAGTCGACACCGACATTGAATTCGCTCTTCTTCTCCCATCCGAGGTCGGGGTTGGCGTTCGATGCGGGAGCATAGGACTTGACCCATTTGCCGTCGTAGAAGAAGTTGGTGCCGGAGCTCATGAGCATCAGCGACTTGTAGTTGCCGAAATCCTGGTTTCCGGTCACGCCGTATCCGGTGCGGAGCTTGAGCTCGCTGAGCCATTTGACGTTCTGGAGCCAGGGTTCCTTGCTGATGCGCCAACCTGCGCTGATGGCCGGGAACCATCCCCATTTATGGTCTTTGCCGAAGCGGCTGGAGCCGTCCCGGCGGAGCGAAACGGATGCGAGGTATTTCTCCTGATAGTTGTAGATGGCGCGGCCGAAGAAGGCTATGTAGCGGCTGGAAGAGCGGCTTGTGCTCATCTCCGCCATGCCTGCCTGCAATGCCTTGCCGGCTCCGATATTGTTCCATTTATAGAAGTCCGTATCGTAACCGTAGTTCTCCATGCTCGTATCCCAGCTCATCTGCTCCTGCCATGTGTATCCCATGATGCCCTGGATGGAATGATCGCCGTAAACCTTGGAATACTGCACGGTGCTTTCCCACTGGAAGTTGGTGTATTTGTCGGCGGAAGACGATGCCACGCCGCCCATTCCGATGTCTCCGGGATAATAGGAGGTCTTGTAGGTCTGGCTGAAATAATTCTCCGCGGAATAATTGAAGAAGTTGTCCCACTTGAGCCCTTCGATCGCGAGGATGTTGAGGGTTGCGCGGGCATTGGCGCCAAGATAACCGGTCTCCTTGTTCGCATAGCGCTCTTTGATAAGTGCCACGGGGTTGTAGTAGCCATTTTCCGGAACGGTGAAGTATCCGCCATAATCTTTGGCCGTCTCGTCGTAGATGGGCTCGGTAGGATTGTGGATGAACGCCTGATAGAATGCGCTGTAGTTTGCCGGCGAGGATTTGCGCATCGTATAACTGAGGTTGTAGTCCAAATCGAGCCAGCCCTGGAGCGTGCTCTGGTGGATATTGGTCTTGAACAGCCATTTGCTCGCCTCGTTTCCTATCTGCAAGCCTTGGTTCTGCTCGACGTTCAGCACCGTGCGGTGCGAGAACAGCTCGGTGCCTCCGGATACTGCCAGATTGTGCTTATGGCTGAAAGGTGTGCGGGTTATTTCCTTGAACCAATCGGTATCGGAACCGTAAAGGCTCAACGACTGTCCGGGCCTGAAATTCTTGATGGTGTATTCGAATTCCCTTGCGGTCATGGGCATCGCCCTTGCAGCTACGGTCTGCACCGACATCTGTCCGTCGTACTGCACCGAGGTGTTGCCGCTGCGGGCGCGCTTGGTGGTGATAATGACCACGCCGTTGGTTCCGCGGGTGCCGTAGATGGCTGCCGCCGAACCGTCCTTCAACACGTCCACGGATTCCACTTCCTGGAAGTTGATGCTGCGGATATCGGCGTCGATCACGCCGTCGATGATGATGAGCGGTCCCTGCCCTGCTTTAAGGGTGTTGGTTCCGCGCAGCATGAACTGGAAGGATGCCTCGGGGTCGCCGCCGTCCGGGTTGACGACGGAGAGTCCCGCCACTTTGCCCTGCAGCATGCCGCCTGCGTTGGTGAATGCGCCCACGTCGAGGTCTTCCGCCTTCAGGCTGGCGACGGATCCGGTGATTTCCTTCTTGGTTGTCTTGCCGTAGCCGATGACCACGGTCTCTTCCAGCATCATGGACGCCGCTGCGGGCAGCACTGCATCCAGCACGTTCGACGCTCCTACCGTGAGGGTGAGGTCGTCGTAGCCGAAGAATGCGAAGGTGAGGGTGTTGCCGCTGGCTGCCGCGATGGTGTAGCGGCCGTTGCCGTCGGCAATCGCCCAGGCACCGCTGGCGTTGTTCAGCACCGTCGCTCCGGCGAGAACCTCGCCGTCGTTGCCGGTGATGCGGCCGCTGACGTCCTTCGTCTGCGCTGCGGCCGTGGCCCCTGCAAGCAGCAGGCACAGCGCAGCAATCATATCGATAAGTCTTTTCATATCCTCAGGTTTACTTTATTTCGTCTCTGGTAGGGATGGAATTCTGCGCACCCGGCCTGGTGACCGTGATGGCAGAGGCCTTGGTGGCGAACTTCGCCGCCTCGGTGAGGCTGAGGCCTTCGGACAGGGCCACGCAGAGGGCGCCGCAGAAGGTGTCGCCGGCTGCGGTGGCATCGACTGCCTTCACCTTGAGCGAAGGAATCATCTCGGCCTTGCCGTCCTTGAACACCAGCGAGCCCTTGCTGCCTAGGGTGACCACGAAGTCCTGTACGCCGTAGCCGCGGAGCACCTCCACAGCCTGGGCGAGGCTGTCCTCGTCGATTATCTCCTGTCCGCTCATCGAGGCCGTCTCGGTGCGGTTGGGGGTCATCAGGGAGATGTACTTGAAGAGTTCCTTTGGCAGTTCGCATGCCGGTGCCGGGTTCAGGATCACATAAACGCCGGCCTCGTGGGCTATCTTCGCCGCGCGGAGCACGGATTCCACGGGAATCTCGAGCTGGAGGATGAGGAAGCCCGCGCTGCGGATGACGTCCGCCACGCTGTCTATATCGGCAGGGGTGATGTCGCCGTTGGCGCCGGAGGCCACCGAGATGCAGTTTTCGCCGCTCTCGTCCACAAGGATGAGGGCTGTGCCGGAAGCCTTGTCGGAACGCATCACGTGCGAGATGTCGATGCCTTCCTTCTCATATCCGGCAAGGGCGTTGTCACCGAAGATGTCGCGCCCGACCTTGCATATGAATTCCACATCGCCGCCGAGGCGCTTTGCCGCCACTGCCTGGTTGGCACCCTTTCCGCCGGGACCCATGTAGAAGGTTCCTCCTGTCACGGTTTCTCCGGGAACGGGCAGGCGGTCCCCCTTGATTGTCATATCGGTGTTGCTGCTGCCGATAACGAGGATTTTCTTGTTCATAGAGTTATAGTTTTGATTATCAATTTCAACGGTATGGGCGAATATATGAATTTGCCCGGTAAAGAATTACCGGGCCGATTCAAAAACAAGTGCGCGCGCGTTGTAATTTTGCGCAAAATTTGTGCTATTTGGGCCTTGCGACGGAGTTTCCGAGGATCACCGTGGGCATCAGCCGTATCTGGGAATTGGCCGTCCGCTCGTCAGGCTGGGCCAGCATGTCACACAGGATTTTTACCGCCAGCTTGGCCATGTTCTCCACCGGCTGGCTCACCCGCGCTATGGGCGGAGTCAGGTAATCCATATACATATTGTCGTCGAATGACACCAGCGAAACGTCTTCCGGCACGGAGAACGGAGACTCCCTCAGGGCGCGCAGCGCGCCCAGCAGTATAGTGTTGCTGAGGGCGAAGATGGCCGTCGGAGGGTTGCTCCCGTTCAGCAGCACCTTGGTCTCCAGATATCCGTTCTGAACCGAGAACTCGTTGCCAACGACTTTGATATTGTTTTTCAGGCCGGCGTCTTTCATCGCCTGCATGTATCCGTTCACGCGCTCCTTGTTGGGCATGGAATCCCGCTCGCCCTGGATGCAGGCGATGCGTTTGTGTCCCGCTTCTATCAGCAGCCGAGCCGCGTCGTTTCCGCCCTTGAAGTTGTTTGTAGATACGTATGAGAGGGGAGAATGCTCGTAATAGCGGTCCACCAGTACCACCGGAATCTCCTTGCTGATCTGCTCCAGGGTCTCGGGTTTATCGCCGCAGGGAACGGCGATGATGCCCTCCACGCGCCGCAGCAGCAGGTCCCGCGCCGCCTCGTCCAGACGGGTCTCGTCTTCCATGGTATCCATGAGGATTGCGGTGTAACCGTTCTTGTAGAGTTCGGGAACGATGGATCCCGCCATGTCGGCGAAGTAGGGGTTGGCGATGGACGGCAGCAGCAGCCCTATCATGCCGGACCCGCCCCGCCGCAGGCTCTGCGCCGTAAACGGCGGGATGTATCCGCACGCCGTCACCTCCGCCATCACCCTCTCGGCCGTCTGCTTTCCGATCCGGTATTTTTTTGCTTGCCCGTTGATCACCCGGGACACCGTCGTGATCGAACAACCGCACCTCCCGGCAATATCCTGCAGTTTGATTTCCTTCATGACCACAAAGATAATAAAACTTGCGCAAAGTTTGTGCAAAGAAATAACCAGAATAATGCTTATATTTGTATCCACTATGCGAACACTTTTCCTCACCAATACTCTTACACGCAGCAAGGAAGTCTTCAAGCCCGTGAATCCGGGGCATGTGGGCATGTATGTCTGCGGACCTACCGTCTATGGAGACGCCCATCTGGGCCATGCACGTCCGGGCGTGACCTACGATGTGTTGTTCAAACTCCTCCGCCACCTCGGCTACAAGGTGCGCTATGTGCGCAACATTACCGACGTGGGGCATCTGGAGCATGATGCCGATGAAGGTGAGGATAAGATCGCCAAGAAGGCCCGCCTGGAGCAGCTGGAGCCCATGGAGGTGGTGCAGGCCTATACCCTGCGCTATCACGAAGCGATGCGCCAGCTTAACGTCGCGCCTCCGTCCATCGAGCCCCGCGCTTCCGGTCACATAGTCGAGCAGATAGAGGCGGTGAAGAAGATTCTGGACGCCGGCCTGGCCTACATCAGCAACGGCAGCGTCTATTTCGATGTGGCCAAATACAACGAAAAGTTCCACTACGGCGTGCTCTCCGGCCGCAATCTCGACGATACCCTCGAAGGAACCCGCAGCCTGGACGGGCAGTCCGACAAGCGCGCGCCATTCGATTTCGCCCTCTGGAAGAAGGCCGAGCCCGAGCACATCATGCACTGGCCGTCCCCCTGGAGCGAAGGCTTCCCCGGCTGGCATCTCGAGTGCTCGGTGATGGGAGAGAAGTACCTCGGGGAGGAGTTCGACATCCACGGAGGCGGCATGGATCTGATGTTCCCGCACCACGAGTGCGAAATCGCCCAGAACGTGGCTTCCCGCGGCACCCAGGGCGTACATTACTGGGTTCACAACAACATGATTACCATCAACGGGCAGAAGATGGGCAAGAGCCTCGGCAACTTCATCACCCTCCCGCAGCTCTTCGCCGGCGACCATCCCAAGCTGGATCGTGCCTACAGTCCGATGACCATACGCTTCTTCATCCTTCAGGCCCACTACCGCGGCACGCTGGACTTCAGCAATGATGCCCTGCAGGCCTCCGAGAAGGCCTACAAGAAGGTGATGGCCGCCGCTAAGGACCTTTATGCGATGGCTGGCAAGCACGCTCCTGATCTCCCTTACGGAGAGCTCTCGGATGCCGTTGCGCCTGACACCTGCCCCGCAGTCCTGCCGGAAGTGAAGGCCGTCTTCGAAGGCGTCTACGATGCCCTCTGCGACGACATGAACACACCCGTCGCCATCTCCCACATCTTCGAAGCCGTGCGCATAATCAACTCCGCCAAGGCCGGGCAGATAAAGCTCGCCGCGGGTGATGTTGACACTCTGGTGCAGATCTTCGACGACATAGTGTTCGGCGTGCTCGGACTTCGCGACGAAGAAGCCGCCGAGGCCGGTTCCGGCAAGGTGGTGAGCGGCCTTATGGACATGGTGCTCGCCGAGCGTGCCAAGGCCAAGGCCAACAAGGACTGGGCTACTTCGGATGCCATACGCGATGCGCTCAAGGCGCTGGGTATCACCGTGAAGGATACGAAGGACGGGGTAGAATGGACGATAGAGTAGGTTCCTTCGCTACGATCGTACTGTCAGAAAAAGGGCTATGACCAAGTTTATAAGTTGGAACGTGAACGGCCTGCGGGCCGTGGCCGGAAAGGGCTTCGCGGACATTTTCGTGGACCTCGACGCCGACTTCTTCTGCGTGCAGGAAACCAAACTCCAGGCGGGCCAGATAGACATGGAGTTCCCTGGTTACACTTCTTATTGGGATTACGCCGACAAGAAGGGCTATTCCGGCACCGCAATCTGGACCAAGCATGTTCCGCTTTCCGTGTCATACGGTCTCGGCGAAGACGAACACGACCACGAGGGTCGCGCCGTTACTCTGGAAATGCCTGATTTCTACCTGGTCAATACCTATGTTCCCAACTCCCAGGACGGCCTTCGACGACTGGATTACCGAATGCGTTGGGAGGATTCATTCCGTGCCTATGTGTCGAAGCTGGCCGCCAAGAAGGGCGTTATAATCTGCGGAGACATGAACGTCGCGCACGAAGAGATCGACCTGAAGAATCCGGATACCAATCACATGAACGCCGGCTTCTCGGATGAAGAGCGTGCAAAAATGACGGAACTTCTCGGCGCGGGATTCATCGACACATGGCGTTCGCAACATCCCTCCGAAGCCAAATATTCTTGGTGGAGTTACCGCATGGCTGCGCGCGAAAGGAACGTCGGCTGGCGTATAGATTATTTCCTGGTTTCGGAAAACCTCGCTCCCCGCATCGCCTCAACCGACATTCATAACGAAATATTCGGTTCCGACCACTGTCCGGTGGAATTGGTAATAGAATAAAAAAAGCGGCCCGCTCAACCGAGCGGGCCGCTTCACCAATTAAAGATCCATCAACTGATCCTGAACGGCTTCATCCTTTCTGCCGACCACAATATCCTGGTAATCGGCAAGGCCGGTACCGGCGGGAATCAGATGGCCGCAGATGACGTTCTCCTTCAGACCCTCGAGGTGGTCGACGCGGCCGCGGATGGCGGCTTCGCTGAGCACCTTCGTGGTTTCCTGGAAGGAAGCTGCGGAGATGAAACTGTTGGTACGCAGAGCTGCGCGGGGTTCGATGGATGGAGGAGCGACGTTCAACTGCCGCATCGCCTCGTGATAGCGCAGGGTATAGGCCTGCACCACCTCCATCGGCTCGAGTTGCTCCAGCCGCGCCTTCTTCGCTATCTTATCCTCCCCCTCATCTGCATCGTGCTCCAGATGGCCCACGTCGGTGATGTTGCGCACATAGCGCACCTTATATCCGAGATGCCGGAGGAGTTTGAAAAGGACGTCATAGGTCACCCCCGGACGGGCGTGCCCCAGATGAGCATCCCCATAGACGGTCGGCCCGCAGACATACATCCCCACATGCCCGGGATTGACGGGCTTGAAGAGTTCCTTGCTGTGGGACAGGGTATTGGTAAGATAGAGTTGGCGCATGTCGGTCTAGTGCTTGAGTTGATAGGTGATGGTGGTCACCACGCGGAGTTTCTTGATCTGGGGGTTGTTCTCGTCTTTGCTGTTGATGCTGAACTGGCCCTGGTCGGCGGAGATTATCTTGCCGAGTTTGCTGCCGGAGTTCTTGGCGAACTGCTGTGCCGTCATTTGTGCGTTGGCTATTGCTTCTTCCATCATCCTGGGTTTCATCTCCTGGAAGGAAACGAAAGAGTAGGAGACAGGCTCGGAGTACTCGCTGTTGATGATGGCAATGCCCTGGCTCAGGAGTTCTCCCTGGCGGGAGATGAGCCCGCGCACCTTATCCACTTCTTTGGAATTTACCGAAAGGACGGTCTTGATCTTGAAACGGAAGGGGATGCGGTCGGCATTCCAGCGGTCGGTTTCATTATCGGTCACTATCGGGGTGCCGACGTTGATATCCTCTGCTGCTATTCCGTTACTGGTGAGGAACTTGGTGATTTTGCGGATAACAGAAGAAGAATTGGCGTAGACCTGCTGGAGGTCGTTGCCGGTCTCGGCAGTGGTGATGGACCAGGTAACCTGGTCGGCCGGGACTTCAATTTCCGAAAGGCCCTTGACGGTAACCCTGCGGTCTTTATTGGTGAAGTTATCCAGTCCGGCTTTTAGAAGAAGCCCGAAAACCACGATGGCAGCAGCTACTATGCATGCCTCTATTATCTTGTTCTGCTTCATAATTCAATACTTCTGATTACACAATCACAAATATAATCTTTTTACGGCAAAAATTCAGCCTCCCGTGGGAAAACCCGCCGGGAATCAGATGTCCGTAGCAACGGAATAATCAAGCGCTACACTATCATTCAAAAACCTTTGAGTATATCTTGCGGGCTGTGAAAACTGCGGGGCCGAGAGGTGTGCAGGGATAGGAGTCCGTGCGGAGCGTCCATGGCTCTTCTACAGCATACCAGTCTATGGGTTCCACCGCCTTGCCGTCGAAGACTGCATCCAAATTGTTGAAGAAGAGTTCCCAGCGGGGCAGATAGAAATCCTTCAGGATGCCGTTCCATTCCTTGTGGGCATACTCGTGGAGTTTGCCGTCGTTGGCGCAATTGCGGTTGCCCCAGGTAGTGATCTGCACCCTGGCGTTCCATTCGTAGAGTGCTCTTTCGTCCGGGTTGGAGGCGGCGGAGTGCGCTTGACGCAGCCATTCTCCGAGCATGAATTCCTTGCGGCTTCCAAGGAGCTCGTTCTGGCAGAGGAGGAGGTCGAGGAAAGCGTCGCGCCATTTTTCGTAGTCGCTTCTGCAGAATGATTTAAATCCCGCCATGCAACGTTGGTAAACCACGCGGGCACGATCTGCCACGGCCTGTCGCACTATGTCCACGAGATCGTATTCGTAATTGTCGTTTCCTTCCAGGTGCGAAGCCGCACGCAGCATGAGCTCTGCAGCTTTGCGGGTAGACTGCGGGTCGTAGTAGTTGCTCAATTTCGAGCGCTCGTACACCCAGAAGACATCGGTCCCGGGCCGGGCGCAGAAAATGGATTCGTGGCAACCCTGCTGATTGTTGCTGCGCGGGCAGTTGTAGATGCCCTGTGCCAGAATGGTCCAGGCAGCTTCGATGTCTGCGTCCCGCACCCCATAACGCGCAAAGCAGTAATTCTTGATCCAGTCTTCCTTGGTGAATCTTTCCTCTCTCCAGGGAAGTTCGCTCATAAGTTCAAACATTACAGGATTGTTCTGCCCTCCTTCCATGGAAAATCCGATTCCCCGGATATCCTTTGCCATGGGATGGCTTTTGGTGAGGTAGAAATTCTCTATCAGCTGGTCCATCCTTCCGTGCAGGCCAACCCGGCCTCCGAAGTTTTCCAGCATGCAGAACAGCCAGCCATGCCCGCGGTAGCCCTGCTCCTTGCGCCAAATAGACTCCATCCCCCACATAGGCCGGCATTCGCTGAAGAGGTCAAGTATCAACAGATCATCTTTTTCCAGGGCTTCTATCATCTCGTCGCGGGGATTCTGGCTCCACGCCTGCAGCACCCACACCGCCTTCGGATTTACCCTCTTCATGGCGGCCATCACGGCCTGCCCGGTAGCAGCGAGATCCACCCCGGCACCCGTCGAGGACTCATGGAAGGGGTCCATAGAATAGTAGTCCGCCTTTCCGAAGAGATTCTGTTGTTCCTCATAGTAAATTGCTGCAATCTCTGCGAAATGTGGGTCGGTGGGCATCAGAAAGGCCGGGCGTTGGAGGGCGTTCCAAGGGCCCACCTTCGCGAGGTCGAGCCCCAGACGACCGGCCACATCGTGCGGCACCATGCCGGAATATCCGGGGAGCACCGGCTCCATCCCCCATTCCCTCATCCGGGCGAGAATCTTTTTCTGGAGGGATTCGGCGCGGGCATACCAGCCGTCCGGAAGCGGACCTCCCCATCCCTCGATATTGTTCATCTCGAACCATGCCAGAAAAGCCGGGCCGGCGATTATGCGTCCGATTTCATCCTGTGAGTAGCCCAGACGCTCCAGAACGGCTTTCCATACGCATTCGGCGCCTACGGCCGCGAGCGGCAGGTTCACCCCGTGCAGGGCCATCCAGTCGATTTCGGCTTCCCACCTGTCCCAATCCCAGAAGGGCATCGAGTAGGAAAACGTGCAATAATTGAAATCGTAGCGCAGCTGCAAAGGAGTCTCGTGACGTTCCTTGGTCTTCACCGGAGGCAGGTTTTCAGGAAGTTCCGCGTGCATGCAGTTCCAGCTCAGGTGTATGCCTGCATAATATTTCAGATACCAGTTTACACCGGTGGCGATGTTGACATAGCTGTTGCCACGTACCACTATCTTCTTTCCTTTTTGATCGAGCTCGAAGAAATCTTTGTCGCTTCTGCTCAGTTTAAGAACGAACTTTGACGAGGCTCCCTCATCGATGCGTTCCAGCATGTCGTGCACGGGGGTTGCGTAGGCGCAAAGCGAGAATAAAAAGAATATGGCTATCAAGAGTCTCTTCATAATCTTCAAAGTTATGGTAGTCGGATTATTTCTTTACATAAGCTGTGGCCCTGCCGCTTCCTGTCTTTTCGATGTAACCGTCAGAAACCAGTTCGGCCAAAGTACGCTCGATGGTGGTCAGGCTGATATCGGGGCAGGCCTGGGCGATCTCCTTCTTGGTAATCTTTCCGGGAGTGCGCTCGATGATGGCCTTGGTGCGCTCCGGTTTGGAGACTTTGCGGTAGCGAAGGTGCTCGACACGGTTCTCGAACTCATTGTAGGCTTTGACAACAATGCCAAGTATATACTTGAGGAAGGGTAAATAGTCGTTCCCGTCCTCGTGCCAGTTCTGGGAACTGGCCTGCAGGGCCTCATAGTAGGAGTCCTTGCTCTTCTCGATCAGCATCTCGATACTGATGTACTTGCCCACGATGAATCCCGCACGATACAGCAGTAGGAGTGTCAGGAGGCGGCTCATGCGGCCGTTCCCGTCATTGAAAGGGTGGATGCACAGAAAGTCCAGGATGAACACCGGCATCAAGAGGAGTGGATCATAGGTGCCGGCTTCGATAGCATCGTTGAATCGGGTGCAGAGGTTTAGCATTGCGTCGGCCGTCTGGAAAGCCGGAACCGGGCGGAAGCGCACATTCTCCGTTCCGTCGGCGTGCTTTTCCGCGATGATGTTGTCGGAGTTCTTGTAAGTGCCGCCAACGGCGCTGCTGCTGAAGGAATAAAGATCCCGGTGCAACTGGAGGATATTGTTGGGATTAGGCGCAATGTGTTCGTAGGACTCGTGGATGGTGGCCAGTACGTCACGGTAGCCGGAGATTTCTTCCTCATTGCGGTTGCGGGGCTTGACCTTTTCCTGGACCAGGGCGTTCAAGCGCTCGTCGGTTGTATAGATACCCTCGATGCGGTTGGACGCACCGGTACTCTGAATCTTTGCCACTTCCAGCAAGGCTGTGAGAACGTCCGGCTTCGCTTCGACGAAAAGTGCCTGACGGCCACGGCACTCGTGCAGGCGTGTCAGGAGGGCAACAATCTCCGGCGTGAGCAGGTCTTTAGGGCGGTTTATGAAGTCAAATTCGTGCATAGTGCATTCTGTTTTCAGGGCAAATATAGTGTTTTTCTGCCTCAACAGTGAATTATCTGCATCAAATTCAATAAAATGATGCAGAAAACTTTCAGAATGAGGCAGATTACTTGAAGTAGTCATATTTGTCAATCATACTTGCTCAGGAGGGTTTCCAGTATAGGGGCAAGGATGCCCGAGTAGGATGTGAAGCCAATATCCGTGAAGTGCGTTCCCTCGATGGTGCCAACATTATCGTCACCTAACATCTGCATAGATCCTAACAAATATATATTCTTTTCGCCTGCAGATACAAGATCGTCAAACACCTTGTGAAGTGCTTCGTTCTTGCTCCGGACAAACCGCTCCCTTCCCTCGTCAAAGCGCATCCCGGGATAGTTGGGGTTTTCCACAAATACAATAGGGACATCCGGATGCGCTTCTCGTAAAACCTGATAGAATAACTTCTGCTTTTCGAGGACCAGCTCCGGGGTCCCGTTTGGCATATTGTCCAGCACAAATACACCAGGATCCGGATATGCAGCCATAAGCTCAGCTATCTCCATATCCAGCAGCGCGTTTCCACTGAAACCGAGATTGATTACCTGCCTGTCCAGCATTCTCACCAATTGATTGCTCCCGGACATCCCGGGATGTGAAGCGCTGGCTCCCTGCAAAATACTGGTCCCATACATTATCACGGGCCTGCCACTGCGCGGAGAGTCTGTCGACGGAGACAATATGCTGCATCCTTCGGGGACTCCTATCTCCAGCTTGTCCAAGCCATCGTACAGACTTAGGAACAGCATATACTCGTGCATTGTCCCGGCAAGCTTATTACAAGATATCTTGTAGCTGTTCTCCTTCCCTTTACCTGACGGCATTCCTGTGCCGACATATATCCATTCTCCTCCATCAAGGACATACAGGGCAAGACCCTTTACCGTACACATCGTCATATTGGTAGACTGAGTGTCGAATGTCGAAGTCCAGCACAAGTTGAATACACCCGCATCCGATGCAAACCGGACATATTCGCCGGCACTGTCTCGCCCGAGTCTCCACAACGGTGGACGACACACCGATTCCAAGTCGGACGGAAGCCTGGTGAAGGGTCCATAAGTATCGTTGCATATTTTTCCGTAAACGGGCAGTCTGGTTGCATCAGTATAGACAAACTCCTGAGCAACAAGATTATGCGCAGACAGAAGTATCGACAGCAGAATAACAAAACCTGAATACAATCGTTTCATTTCAGTCAGTTTTTAGTTGATCGGGGGCCGTTGAAAGCATCCCTTCAGATGTCCCGTAAATTTCAATGTTCAACGGTAATTTCTTTCCGTTAATCGTAACATTATCAAAACAAAAGCCTTCAATATTTGAAGCAATGTATGGTGTCGGACAATTCTCAAGAGTTACATCTTTTAGTGTCACATCTTTAATCGGATAACCATCCACGCCTACTGCATAGATACCACATTCTCCGGAGGAACCGCCCTTGACATCGCTGATATGGAAATCCTCAAAAACGGTGGGGTGGAAGCCGCCGCGCGCGCCGTGGTAGTTGTTTTCAAACCGGATAAAAGCTGTTTTGACCTGATCGACAGTGATATCGCGGACGTGCACTTTTCGTATAAACCCGCCCCTGTCCAGATTGGATTTGAAGTAAATCGCCGTATAGCAGCTCCCGATATGGACATTGTACATATATACATTTTCTACGCCGGCCGCCATCTCGCTGCCTATGCAAAGGCCATTGCACCTGGATGAGAACTCGCAGTCCCGGATGACAATACCGGCGGTCTTCTGACCGATACGCCACGCGTCCTGGTCCCGGCCGGCCTTGATGGCAATGGCATCATCTCCGGTATTGAATCTACAGTTTTCAATCAGGACGTTAGTGGAGTATTCGGGATCACAACCATCATTGTTCCTATTATAGCTGTTGATGGTTACATCTCTGACTGTGACATTATCGCAGAAAGTAGGATGCAATACCCAGTACGGACTGTCTATAATGGTAACACCTTCAATCAGTACGTTCTTGCACCCGAAAGGCTCAATCATATTTGGAGGTAATATCGACCGTTCTCCAAAATAACGTTCCCTTACAGGCACAAGGTCAATCCCCATCTGACGCAAGGTGTCCTGCTGCTTAGATCGCTGGGGGCGCATCTGAGCAAAGGATCCTTTGGCGTTTCCATTTATCGTACCCCTTCCGGTAATAGCTATGTTATTGCAGTGATCTGACCGGATAAGCGATGAATAGTTGTATAGTTCAGTCCCTTCCCATACGGTCAGCTCGGCCGGAAGATAGTCCGAAGGATTATCGCTGAAAACAAGTTCACATCCCTCCGGAATCCGGAGATTGACATTACTCTTTATGATGATGCTTCCCTTGCTAAAAACCACACCCTGAGGGAGCACGACTGTCCCGCCCCCGTCATCACTGCACTTGGTGATTGCGGCATTGATAGCGTCCCTGCTATCAACACTCCTGTCTGCGACCGCGCCAAACTCAGTAACATTGTATTCTGCCTGGCGAAACACCGGCTCCCTGATATTTGCCAGAATTCTGTCCAATCCGCCCGGATGCCCGCAAGAGCAGACCACCGACACGGTCAAAGCCAATGCATACAATACTTTTTTCATTGATTGTTAATAATTTTCGATTTCATTCCATAACATTATCGCAGCCCCCAAGGCGTAGGATTCTCCACAAGCAACTACTCCTCTGCTATAATAATAATCCTTGTCACCGACGCAGGTACCAGGGCAAATACGGGTGAGATACACTCCGTCTGGCTCATATTTCAGACATCCCCCCTTGATTCCTGACCAGGATTTCCAGGCCATCTTGGAATATCTGCGCGTCAATAATCCCAGACGGGACCCTTTCGCAGCAGCATATCCAAACATGGCTGTGCAGGAGCTCTCCAGATAATTGCCCGCATCTCCAGGATGCGCCGGCAACTGGTACCACATACCGCTGTCATCCTGCACCCTTCGAAGACTCTTCATCATTTTGCAGAACATCCCTTTGAGCTGCTTATAATGCGGACTGGATTTCGGCAGATACTCCAATACATCCACAAGCGCCATGGCTATCCAACCGTTGCCGCGGCCCCAAAACTCAGAATTCCTATGCTGAGGATTACAATTCCAGCCGTCCTGCCCGCATTCGTCACTTACGGGGACGTCACTTTGCGCCCAGGCATGGTACCATAAGCCGGAGTGAGAATCAAAAAGGCGTTTTGAATGTAGGATTATCTCGTTTGCAAGCATGTCAAGATAACGAGTGTCTCCGGTCGCTCTATAACACCCGACTAAAGTCATATCCAGCATATACAAGGTGTCATCCCAAAGCTCCACCCTGTCTGCCCTGTGGGAACAAGCCCCATCGGCAGTCCGCAACATATTATTATATTGGAATATCACTCTCTCGAGAGCTGCGTCCGTTTCAACAGTATTTCGGCCAATTTCCTGCAGAAAAGCAAACCCCACCGCAGACGCTATCCCATTCGGGTGTATGCCATGAGCATTGGGAGCGACGCGATACATAGCTTCCTGCACATAGCTGGCGATTCTCTCTCTCTGCTCCGGACAAGACCTGTACACATCTGTCAAGGACTTAAGCAGTACGGCGTCCCTCCAGTTGTAAACGTACTTGTCGGCAGGGACATCACGCGTTATCGCCATGTACAGCAGGTCGGCGGACGGCTGCGAAAATGCAGCCGTCCGGACCACTGTAAAGAATACCGCAAGAAGGAGAAGTCTAATCCTCATCAAACGGATCGCACGCAAACCTGAATCCGACATAATTACTCCAGCTTTGAGGCGCAGTAATAGCAAGCGAAGCTCTGGTATTTACCTGGAACGTATTTGCCACACCTCTCTGGGCACGTCCTCCTCTGATTACTATCTGCTTGTTGGACGGCATAGGATTCTCCTTGTATGGTGTCTGATAATTACCCCACCAGGAAGATGTCATCTCCTCCGCATTGCCGGACATGTCATATATACCCAACTGGTTGGGCTTGAGCGTGCCGACCTTTTCCACGTGCGTGTGTGAGGTGCCGATAGAGCAGACTGCAACTTCTGTCACGGTATTACTGCCGCTATACATGTACATGGGCGCTGAAGGGTCATTGGAATAGACATTCCCTCGTGCGGCCACTTCCCATTGTGCTTCAGACGGCAGATACCCGCCGAAAAATGAGCAGAACTCCAAAGCTCCATACCACGTAACGCCTACTACAGGGTAATCCAGGTACGCCTCGTCTACAGACCACTTATCTCCCTCGGGATGTATATCAGTGTATGCGTCGAAGAGTAAAGCCTGGCCCTTCCAGGTGCCGTCCTTGACGACAGAACTGCCGTAAATATTGAGGAATTCGATGAACCAACGGTTAGTCACTTCATATTTAGCAATGCAGAACGGCTGCAGGGTGGCCTCGGAGGGATTGGGAGTGGCCGTACGGCCGACGCTCATATTGATCTGATAAACGCCGTCGTGAGCCTGTGAGTAACGGGCTGCCATTGAAGGCTGATCATAATCACCCAGCCATCCGATATACACGGGATTGTCCGGAACTATTTTGATCATTCCTCCGTCGCAGTCGTAGGTCTTGACACGGAAACGCTTGGTCTCAGAATAGTTGGTGCCGTTTTCCTTGGTTTCAGCGTACGCACGGACATAATAAACCTTGCCCGGAGTCGCATCCTCAAAGGATATTGACATCTCGCCTTCAATCACTTTGAAACTGTCTGTGCGTACGGAAGGGAGCTTATTGGTTGACGACCAGCAGAATCCGGAGGAGAGTATCGTGGCCCCGTGGGTGTCCGTTATTGAGGACTTGACTATTAGCGAGAGATAAGTATTCTCCGTCTCCGTAATCTCCTCAAACTCTACCGGTTTGATGTCCGGAGTAGAGAATGTGATTTCGGCCGAATAGCCGGGACCGTTCTCTGTCATGGCGTAAGCCTTTACGCGATACTGCGTATTAAGGGCAAGGCCTCCGACGAGGACACTGAAATCTGCTCCCTCTGAAGGTGCAAGGACAGAATTGACTCCGGTCTCTCCAATCTCCAGGACCGCATTCTTGTCAGCTGTATATACAAAGCCGCGGGCAGTAACCGAATAATCTCCTTCATCAATAAGAGTGGCGTTGAAAGTTGCCTCCGTCGCAAAAATCTCGGTAGTTTCCTTGATTTCCACTGTGGGCAGAGAGAAGTCGGTAGTAGAGAACGTCATTTCGTCCCCATACACAATAGTTCCATCCTTCATCACAGCAAAAGCCTTCATATTGTATTGGTGAAGTGGAATTAGCTCGTAAGTCTTTACCTCGAACTCTCCCTCACCGGGAGCGACGGACACGCAGGGGCTGTCTTTAAAAGAAAAAATATCCGCCGACGAAAAACATACTCCTCTGCAGAGCATATTAGCCGTACCGCCCTTTGTAGAGCCCCGCAGGACTGCAGTTGAACTGTTCGCTATTTCTACCGGCAGGGTTTCCACCTGCGGAAGTCCGCCGGAGTCCAGTCCATTTTCATTACAAGCCGGCAGAATCATTGCCGCCAGCAAGGGTATAAAATGTAATAATCTTTTCATATCCAACTATTTTTGCCCGGTGAGAGCAAGTCCGATATCATTGCCGTTTACTGAGAAATAAGCCTTTGTACGATCGGAGAAGTCAACGCTGCTCCCATAGGCTTGCTTGAGATTAAAACGCCAGTAGGCCTCCTTTGTATATTCGGGCTCGGTATTGTCGTAAATCCAGCGGTTGTAATGGGCCGCCTTCGCGAAATCACCCTGTATTCCCAGTTTCAAGCCCTCCGGAGTAAGGATTGAGCAATCAAAGCTGTCCCCTTCTCCATACTGTTTCTGCTCAGGGACTGTGACCTCCGCATTCATTATCTTGCTGCGAAGCTCTGCAAACTTGGTATCAGTATCGATATCTTTGTCCACCCTCCAGTACATCACTACACCGCCAAGCTCCTCCTGTGTCGGAGCAGTATCCTTCAAAGATGTAGTAAGACGCAATGCCGTGCCATATACGAAATTCGAATTGGTAGCATCATATGTCAACATCGGAGTCTTGGCCTTGCCATCAGTGCCAAACGTAAACAGATAACGCACGGAGACCACGATATCCTCTATCCTGGCGAAGTATGTCATTCCGGACGAAGCCTGGAGTGCCTTGGCGTTGCCGCTCATCGAGAACCAGTTGGAAATCTTATCGTCTCCTACCCACATCTCATCCACGTAATTGCCGGGGATGATGATATGGGACCTTAGATTTGATGCTCCGCCCGGCATGTCACGCCCGTTGCCGGCCTGCAGGACCACGACTTCGTTGTCATGCTGGGACCTGGCCCAGGCATCACGGAAGCAGGTCCACACATGTCCTCCGTTATATGCGATTTTACCGAAAGGATCATTGCGGCCCTCCATATAATGGGCGAAGTTGATGATGGAGCGATGGGCATCGCCGGCCACTACCACGCTCAAGGACTTTTCAGTACCGTTGCCGGTGTAATGGTGACCTGCGCTGCTGATGGAGAATTTACGGTCAACATAGTTGATAGCGTTCATCTCATAAAACTCCTTGCCATCTGCATCGACGCCCATATCGGGGCCGAAGGTGTATGCAACAAGCCGGGGATATGTATCGTTAATCTGCCTGTCCTGAGCAGAAGGCTCCCAGGCCGCCATCTGGTTGTACCAGTACATACCGTATCCGAGAATCAGACCGCCGGCCAGCTGGTCGATCTTGCCGCCGCTGGAGCCTCTGTAATAGCAACGGGACATCGCTCCGCTCGCGACCTTGCCGGGGGTAAAGTAATTGGCAAATATCATTGCCGAGAGATAATCCTTGCATTTTTGGGCAATCGCCTTTGCCTCAGCGTTTTTGGTGTATTTTGCGAGATATCCGATACACTCGGCCTGGATCCCGGTATAGGTAGGGCTGTTGTGCTCGTGGATACCCCAACTGCGAAGCTGATCATAAAACGCCGACAACATACTGTAGCCCTTTTGAGAGATTTGCTCCGTCGTCAGCTCGAGGTCAGCGCCCCAGGTCCTTGATGCATCCAGGTTCTCCCCAAGCGCAATCATGTTCCAAGTACGCATTATGAAGATGTTGGAGTAGGTCACGGCGACCATATCGTGGTTCCAGCTGGCGTGCAGGGCCTTATCGACGAAGTCGTTAAAAAGGGCCTTGTTTTCAGCATTCCATTTGGGATAATACTCTATCAACGCCGGGCAGGCCAGCTCCAATGCAAACTCGATATTGTTTTCATCGCTATAGTCTCCTCCAACATATCTTGGAACTTTGCCGATGTTTGCACCTTCTTGGATTTGTTGCTCCGCAAAGCGCTTGAGAGCAGTATTGATGTATTTCTGGTCCCAGCCCAGCTCGCTGGACTCAAGGATAAACTCAAAATATTGGGTTGTATCGAAGCCTGTTTCACTGGCGTTTACCGACTCCCACAAGGCGTCCAGATAGGGGTCGATGTTGAACCCGGGCTCACCGGTGCCTGTCGCCAGAACCACTGGGTCGTCCTCACAGGAGATAGCTGCAACAGCACAGAGGCAGAGAAATATATTTCTAAACTTTTTCATCGCGATAGATTTTTAGTTTTCCCAGCCCTCGCTCTGCACCAGGGCAGGATTGACATTTATCTCGGACTGAGGTATGGCGTATCTCCAGTTCCTCTTGGTAAAATTACGTATTGAGACCTGCTGGAGCGCAAGCGCGACTCCGTCGTATCCGACTATACGCTGGTTGGTCATCGACTCATAGTCGAAATCCACATCATTGTGTGCAAACCAACGCTGCCAGTCAGGGTAGAGGAAACCCTCTCCCGCCAGCTCATAAACACGCTCATTACGTATCAATGTGCGCACCTGGGCCTGGTCGCCGAGCCTGCTCACATTGGGCATATGCGCCCTGTTCCGGATCTGATCCAAGGCATCGAACACTTGCCCGGAGGGGCCGGAACTCTCGTTGAGAGCCTCCGCATACAGCAGCAGAACATCTCCCCAGCGCATCAAAGGGATATCGATGCCGGAGTGACGCCTGACGGTCGTTTCGTTGCCTTGATTACAGAACTTCCTCCAACAATAATTGGTATTTGAGGAATGGTTGGATCTCATACAGGCGTAAGGGGTAGTCTTGCTATCATAAGGCGCCCTGTATTCATAGGTAACATTGTCCTTGCCTACAAACAATCCGTAGGGACGTATAATACTGGCATCCAGGCGGGGATCCCTATTGGCAAAGAACTGGTTGACGCTGGTGCGGTCTGTCCAGTCGGGGTCTGTGCCATTAAAGGCAGTGCCGTCAGACATCAGATAGAAATCAACAAGCTCTTTTGTAGGTATTGAAGTATTGGTGCCGGAGCAGTTTGCGCTTCTGTTAGAGTAAAGCAGATCCAGGCGGCTCCCGTTACCGTTGGTATTGATACAGTCTATGACGAATATGCTTTCATTGTTGCTTTCTCCGTCCTGGCGGAAAAGCTTTGCATAGTCCCCATACAACGTATATGGAACAGCGGAGTTGGCGTTTTCGTTTATTATCCGGGTAAATACCTCCGCGGCCTTGGCATAGCTCTCTGCGTAGAGATAGACTTTCCCCAGCAGCACGAGAGCCGCGCTGCGGCTGGCCCTGCCCTTCTCGTATGCCCTCCAGGGCAGATTGTCCGAGGCTATTGTCAGGTCCTCGATCATCACCCTCCTGACATCTGCAGGGGTCGACCTGGGCATATAAGACTTGTCATAATCCGGCATTGTAGTATAAAGAGGAATGCCGGGATCGGAATTTTTGTGCCCGCTATAGTAGGTAAGCAGGTCAAAATAATACAAGGCCCTGAGGAAATGGGCTTCGCCCAGATACTTCTTGTACGTATCCTCGTCCAAGACAGACTCCAGTTTGGGGATGTTTTCAATCGCAAGGTTGGCATACTGTACACCGGTGTAATCGGCAAGCCACTTGTTAGAAAAAACGCCATATGAAGAAGTAGCCGCATTGTTGCAGAAATAGCGGCATCCGGTATCATCAAATCCCGTTCCCCACGCAAAAGCATATATCGTGTAGGCATCTGTCATAGGGTTCGTGGAGATACAACCGGCCGGGTTGGCTACACCGGCAATCGTCATTGATTTGATCGGCGCGTATGCTCCGACAATTCCCAGATCAGCATGCTCCTTGGTAGTCCACATCTCTATAGAGCCTATTCCGTCTTCCGGAGTGGTATCCAGGAAGCCGGAGCAGGAGACAGCAAATACAGCGGACAGTATACCGGCCAGAACAAATATATATTTCTTTATCATAACCGATTTGCTTTAGAATGTTACACTTAGTCCGAAGATATACCTCGACACGTTGGGATAATTGCTTGTGGATCCGGTCTCCGGATCAAGGCCGTCAAAACGCGTCAGGGTAAAGAGGTTTTCACCGGTGAAATACAGGCGGGTCCTTGAGATCAGCGGACTGGTCCATTTGGAGGGCAGGGTATAGCCCAGGGACAAAGAACGGAGCTTCAGGTATGACGCATCCTGCAGCCAGAAATCGTTGTTGACCGTGTTGCGCCCGCCGTCGTTGGTCGTGATCGACGGTATCTTGCTGTCCCTGTTGTCCGGAGACCAGGCATTCAAAAACTTCTTGTTGATCACCGAGCCGTTTTTAAGGACATTGGTATACCATGTATTGTTGAGATATTGCTTTATCCCTGCCACGCCGCTCAGCAGCACAGACAGGTCTATGCCCTTCCAGCCAGCACTTAGATTGAGGCCGAAAAAGTGACTCGGGTAGCTGTGCCCTTTGATTACCCTGTCGTCATCATTTATGATTTTGTGGCCTATCTCGCCGGACTTTTGCTGGTCCTTGTATATAAAATCTCCCGGCTGGGGCGTCGAGGGGTAAAACACATAACCGTCGGCAAGCATTTGATCTATCTTCTCCTGGGTTGCAATGCATTCAACTTCCCGGACGTAATAATCATATATGCTATATCCCTCGAGCAATATCCTCTGTCCCGAGTAGGTAGGGACATCCCCGTGGTATTTAAGGACCTTGTTGCGCACAAAAGACCAGTTACCGGATATGCCATAAGTGAAGTCTCTACCTATGTTTCCCTTCCAGGAAAACTCGGTATCAAACCCCCTGTTGCGTACAACACCGGCGTTCTCATAAGGAGCATCAAGCCGGCCGAAAACACCGGGAATGGCGGCCCTGATGAGGATATCATCGGTCTGCTTGTCGTACAGATCCAGTGTCCATTCCAGGCGTCCCTTGAAAGCACTGAAATCCAAACCGACATCAGTCATCGTGGTCGTTTCCCAAGTCAAGTCATCGTTTACAATGGCCGAAATCCCCACGCCGGGAATGGTCTTGCCGTCAAAAACGTACACCTGCCTCTCATACAGCAGCTGCGTAGCATAGTCGCCGACGGCATTGTTGCCGAGTCGGCCCCAAGACCCCCTCAACTTGAGATTGTCAATCCAGGAAGAGCGAAACCAAGGCTCCTGAGAAATCCTCCAGGCCCCGGAGAACGACGGGAAGAAGCCCCAGCGGTGGCCCGGAGCAAATCTCGACGAACCGTCCGCACGGGCGTTGGCCTCAAAGATATAACGGCCCTTCCAGTCATAATTTATACGTCCGAATACCGAGCGCACGGCATTGTCCGTGCTGTTTCCTTTCATCGTAGACGGAGTAGCCGCGGCATCCATCGTAGGAGTGGATGCGCTCAGCACATCAAGCGCCTGGGCATAGGTGTAATGATACCTGCGGTACTCCTGGTTGTATCCGGCCGTGAGCGACAGGTTGTGGTTTTGTATTTTGGGGAGTATGTCCCAATTGAGGAACGAGTCCAGCATCAGGGTATAATCCAGACTGTTCTGTTCGGTTAGCTGGTTGGAAGTAGTACCCGTCCGCAGCAGGACCGCATTGTTTTTCAGGTCCCAGACCTCCACATTCGGGTAGTTCATCTGCTTCAGCACATAAAACTCACCGGATGCAGCGGCATTGTTGTGCCATACCAAATTGGGCAGGATGGTTATATCCATACCCAGCTTCCCCTGCATCTTATACGTTGATTGGAGTCTGTCATATCCGGCATTCGCCGCGAAGATGTTGTTGGCCTGTACATTTCCTCCAGGAGCCCACTCACCTCCGAAGCGGCCGTCCGAGCTGATGGGCAGAGTGCCGGGAGACGCGTTGCTCACAGATGACATCACAGTCGCAATCTCCAACGCATCCTTGCGGCCATAATAGCCGTTGATGTTTGCCGTCATATGAAGCCAGGGAGTGACATCGGCACCTACGTTGGAGCGTACCGAATAGCGCTTGTACCCGGTACCCTTCATAGTACCGTCGTTCTGCATATAACCAAGCGAAATCAGATAATTGACAGATTTCCCGCCCCCGGACATCTGTACACCATGCTCCTGGAAGAAAGAAGGCCTGAACACCTCATTGAACCAATCGGTATTGCTATATACCTCATCAGTCCCGGAATTGGCCGCCCACTCATCAATTATTTCCTGGCCGAAATAAGGAACCGCTCCGGCGTTTTGGGCCGCCTGATTCATGGTGTTCATATAAGTGACGTAATCACTTACCACCTCGATAGGGATAGCGACCTGCTGCCAGCCCGCTTTTACGTTGTATGTAACCTTAGACTGTCCCTCTTTGCCGGATTTTGTGGTAATCAGGATTACTCCATTAGCAGCTCTGGAGCCATATATGGCAGAGGATGCGGCGTCTTTGAGCACAGACATCGACGCCACGTCCTGTGGGTTCACGTCTGACAAAGAGCCCACAATGCCGTCTATTACCACCAGGGGCGAACTACTGTTGAGTGTGCCGAGGCCACGTATCGTCACGGACGCCCCATCACTTCCGGGCTCGCCCGAAGACTGCTGGGCGAGCAAGCCTGACGCTACACCCTGCAGACCCGAAGACAAGTTTGTGACGGCCCTTATTTCGGAAGTCTCTTCCATATTGACCGCCGTGACAGCTCCGGACAGATTGACTTTCTTCTGAGTGCCGTAACCCACCACTACGGTAGCTTCCAGAAACTCATTGTCAGGCTCCAGAGTGAAATCAATGTTCCTCTTGCCGGCCACCGGCCGCTCAACACTCTTGTAGCCGAGATAAGAGACCGTCAATACGTCTTTCGGATCGGCATCGATCTCATATCGTCCATCTATATCGGTAATCGCACCCACGCCGGAGCGGCCATTTATAGTAATCCCGGCACCGATCAAAGGCTCTCCCGTCTCATCTCTGACTACTCCTTTGACGACAAAAGCCGGCTTCCCCTCATCGAGGGGCGGTGTTTGTCTTTTGGAGATAAAGACATTATTGCCGTTTACGTCGATTACGACGTCCTGACCCTCAAACAGTTTGGCTAGTACTGTTTTGAGGTCCTCGTTTTCTGCATTCACGGAAACCTGTCTGGACAGGTCGATCCCTTCAGATTTAATCACGACAGAATAGCCGTACATCTTTTGAATCTCCGTCACGGCCCTGCTGACAGGAGTGTTGCGCAGATTCAACGTGATATTCTGCCCTGAGACCTGAATGCATAATGTAACGAGGACAGACAGCGATATAAATCGCAGCCCATACTTTCTGTTCAGCCTCATTTATTTGACTATTTTTTTGTAATGTAAAAGATACTGTCCTTTTGAGAAATGAGGAAGTGGTTGCCGGTATTCAGGGCCTCGAGAATGGTTTTGACGTCCTCCTGGTTAATAAAAGAGGCGTAATAACGTTCGGACGCCAGGTCCTGGTCTTGTATAACTATATTTACATTGTATTTCCTGCCAAGGGTGGAGGCGATATCGGACAGGGGCGTATTGCGGAACTGCAAGCCGCCAAGGCTTACGACTTCTTCAAAATAATTTGCCGCAAAAGTACGCCGCTGTACCGTCCCGGTATTCCTGTCATATTTGACAAGGTCCCCTGGAGAAAGAAAGACGGAACTTTCTTTCTCCGGGAAACTCATCTCGACAGACCCTTCTACAAGGGCCACTTCATCTTCTTCATTATCAGGGAAAGAGCTGACATTAAATTTGGTGCCGTGCACGATGACGCTCATATTGCCCGTACTGACCACAAATTGCCTGCGTTTATCCTTGGTGACATCCATAAAGGCCTCGCCGACAAGTATTACCTTGCGTTGACGCCCTTTAAACTCTTCAGGATAAAACAACTGGCTGCAAGGGCTGAGCAAGGCTGTAGAGCCGTCCGGCAATGTGACCCGGCTGGTTTCCGCATATGAGGTCGCGACCTGCAGCCACTCGCTCTCAGCCGAGAAAGTCCTGCTCAAAGACCATACGCACAAGCCGATGACAGGGAGTATCAGGACCGCGGCAGCCCTCAAGGCCCAGTTCCCGACCTTCGCCATACGGCGCGGAGGCGGAGTAAGTCCGGCGCTTTGAGCAAATCTGGCAAAGCCCTTTTCGGCATCGGATCGCGAGCCGTCTGCACAAGAGGAATATATCTTGTGCAGGACAGCATCGACCTCAGGCTTGTCCTCGCCCTCAATCAGCCAATCGCAAAACTTGTCATCTCTTTCCGTCATAGTGCTTACCAATCAAGACTGTCGGTGTCAAGATTGTCGGTCAAAGTTACAATATTATTGAATGAAGTACAAATTACTGAAGATTCAATAGAAACGGATTTCATTATTGGAGCCGTGTAGTTGGTATTTTTTTTCATATCATTCAATATTAGATTTTCATACAACGCACAGGAAGTGCCCATTGTGTCTGGCTTTTCTGACCATTGCTGAATTTTGTCCGACCATAATTACCCAGGCTATAACCAGCCAGCGCCGTTCCGTCGACCACGGCATTGCCGGCCCAATAGTACGACGAATAGCCAACATTATTTAACTGTCCTGAAGCCCGGAATCCAACAGCAGGATAGTATGAGGTATTGGATGCGCCTGCATTGAATACTACTCCTGACAAGTTTGAATCAGTTTCCCAAGCTACATTTGAATTCCAGAGAGTGTACCACGCATAAGTATTGGTAACAGGCACAATATATCCTGGTGGGCACGGATCATAATTGGTTTTTCCATCTCTGCCGTTAGTGCTGTTCCATAGTTTCAGTGCATCCGACTGAGACAGATTGTACAACCAGGTATTGGTGCAGGCTGTTGTCCCAGTGTTAGCATAGTAATGTATATTGGTCGTCGGATGGGCTGTTGAATACGCTATTTCCCCACCATCGGCAGCTCCGGCAACAGAGTTACGTACCGACGAGAATGCAGTTGCTACAGCAGAAAGCTCTGAATTAAACACATAGTTCTGTGTCTTGTCTCCCCATGCAGCGGACTCTTTGGCGGATACATTGCTTCCGACCACTCCGGGACCGGGGAAGGGATCCTTGCGACCCCATTGATACATCAGCCCGTAAGAGTTCGCATCCGCCTGCGCATTAGAAAGTGCTCCAAGATTACGATCTGTCATCAGCCAGGCATCATTGCGTCCGTAATGCGTCGGTGTCAAGGGGTCCTCGGTAGTACACCAGATATGCCAGCTCCAGACCACCTTATTCTCCGAATCGCACAAGACTATTACGCTATTGCCATTGGAGGCCGGCTCAACTCTGAAGTTGATGTTACCGCTGTCGCCTATACCTACTCCGCTTACCTTGGACTCAGTCCCGGTCGCCCACAGCCAGTTGGCCCTGTAACCATCAGTATAAGGTTGTGATCCTGCAAATACATTGGTCTTGTCGACCTTCTGGGCGGGGAACTTATAGTAACCGCCCTCAGATACTATGTAGCAGTTAGCCCTGGCGTAGCTATAATTCGCGTCTAGCAGGCTGACGTACGTGGGGACGCCCTTCCCTGCCGCTATCTTGGCATCAATATCCTTGAACTCAAACAGATACAATCCCTGCGAAGACAAGAGCTTGGGGTTGACCGTGAAGGTGACTTTCTGACCATTGGTCATCTCGAGTACGAAATGACAGTTTGCATCAGTGAGATCCACCGGATTGATAGCGGCCCAAGCGGTCTGGACATCGCTCAGGTCGGCAGTATTGGGGTAATTGATGATAAGAGTCTTGCCCCCGTCACCGGTCTCTGATGATACGATCTCACCCGTCTCACAGTTAAGCGTCACACCTCCCACAAACGCCACATCGGCGGTCATCGTCAAGGACTTCATCGTAGCCTCCCTGTACACACAGTCGCGGCCGTCTATCTTGAAATGAATAAAGGCCAAGGGATGGTGGAACAGCATCTTGTATGCGCCCTCGCCGCTGTCGTACTGAGTGTCGTCGCTATGCCCGACCATAAAGTCGCTCACTCCGACGATGTCGTTGATTTCTGTAGTCTGGCTGATTTCCGTAGGGATGCTCAGGGAAACATTTGTCGGATCGTCACCGTACGACGAAGAATACGGATAAACCGCATAAAGGGAGAACGGCGTGCCCGCCGGAGTCAGAGTGCCGGAGAATTTACCGGTGCTGGTCCCGACGGAAGCGGCAATCACCCCGAACTTGACATTGGAGTTTAGCGCATTGTCCTTTTCCCACACGCTGATGGCATCACCGGACTTCCAGTTGATTTCCTTGCAAGCGCAGAGCTCGGTCTTTGTAAATTCCTGCATCGACGTCACAAGGGTAAAGTTGCCTTCTTTCCCGGTTTCCGGAGTCTCAGGGCCTTTCTCCTTAGAGCAGGCCGCCAGAGAGAAGATCAGTAAAAACAGTCCAATCTTTTTCATAAAAGCGAAAATAGGTCGTTAATAATGTGATTAATATATAGTTATGTATCTTACTTGAATATGTATTTACCCTCGTCCCAGCCATTGATGGAGAAGAAGGCCTCACAGAAGTTGGAGAAATCAGTACTGTTGCCCCAGGCCTCATTCTGAGAGAAATACCAGTTACTTGCTTCTAAATACTCGGGGTCTGTGTCATTGTATATATACCTGTTATAGTAGTGTTTCCTGCCGAATGTCCCGCTTATACCGAGGCGGACGCCCTCGGGGGTGTCCACATAGCAGGCAAAGCTGTCGCCACTGGCAAATGATTTCTGGGCAGGGACCGATACGGAGGCCTCCTTCACCTGTTTGCGGAGCCTGGCGAACCTGGATGGCGTGATGATACAGTCATCAGCCCTCAGCCATACCGCCACACCCGCCGGAGCATCTCCAGCAACCGGCTTATTCTCATTAAGGACGGTACTGATGCGTGCGGCGGTGTGGGTGCCGTCATTCAAGACATAATAATTACGGGTGCCGGTACCGCTGTCATCGTACAACGTGTGTGTTACGCTTGCACCTGTTTTGTCAAATCCGTACAAAAACCGGATAGATACAACCACGTCGTCGATCTTGATAAAGAAACAGCTTCCGGACGGCTCGGATGTCCAGTCCGTTACCTGGGTGTCATCAACCCATAATTCATCAACATTGGTCTTTGGGATCAAGAAATGTGACGCAAGATTGGTGGCGTTTGGATTGTCCCGCCCGTTGCCGGCCTCAAGGAAAACAATCTGGTTGTCGTGCTGGGCCCTCGCGAAGGCGTCCCTGTAGCACGTCCAGACGTGGGAATAGGTCCCGGGAAGGAACCCGTAAGGGTCGCCCCGGCCCTCCATATAATGGGCGATATTTACATTGTATGGATGACTGTCGGTACGGACGATTATGTTAATCTGCTTTTCGGTACCGTTGCCGGTGTAGTGATGACCTCCGCTGCTCACGCAGTAATACTTGTCTACGTAATTCATACTGTTCATCGCATAGTACTGCTTACCGTCATTGTATGTGGCAGTCTCGTCCCCGAATATATACGACACCATCCTCGGGTACTCTGCATTGATACGCTTGTTTTTTGCGTTCAAAGTCCAGGCGGCGAGTTGCTTGTACGCATACATGCCAGTCCCGGACAGCATCCCCTTGGCCATCTGGTCGATATTGCCTCCGCTCGCTCCTCTGTAATAGCAGCGGGACATAGCTCCCGAGAGTGTCGAAGCCGGAGTGTAATAATTGGCGGCCATCATCACAGAGTAGAGGTCCCTGATTTTGGTCGCCTTGGCCAGGGCCGAAGCATTTTTCATAAAGTTGCAGATGAATCCTATACACTCCATCTGCACGCCGGTATATGTCGGACTGTTGTGCTCGTGGAAGCCGTAAGCGGCCGTTTGGGCATAGTATGTATCCAGACACTCATATCCCTTCGCCGCAATCGTAGCCGGAGTCAGATCCAACCCTGCACCCCAAGTTCGCTCCGGATCAAGGTTTTCGCCGAGAGCCACAAGATTCCAGACGTGCATAAGATAGATGTTGGAATATGTGACTGCGACATTGTCGTGTTTCCACAGTGCATTGACCGCCTTGTCTACAAAGCCGTCAAAGGCGGCTTTGGTTTCGTCCGACCAGGTCGGGTAATAACGTATCAGCGCTACGGATGCCAGCTGCAGGGCAAACTCGATGTTGTTTGCGTCCGAATAATCCTGCGCCCCGTCTTTGAGATATCTCGGCACACGCCCGATCTGCTCACCGGTTTGTACCTGGACGGAAGCGAACTTCTCAATGGCCCAGCGTATATCACTCTCGTCCCATCCTCCGACTTCGCCCGCTTCAATAATGAAGTCGAAATACTGGGTGGTGTCAAAACCGTCTTCGCTGTTGTAGACAGCGGTCCACAAAGAGGACGCCCTTCCGGGATCGGACTTTACCGTGAGAGTGGGAAGTTCCCTAAACTCCAATGGCTCTGCTTCTTTGTCTTCACAGACATCTTTTTGGCATGAGACGGATAAAAAAAGGCCGGAAACGGCAAGAGCTGTAAATGATAGTTTCAGTGACATGATACGCTGCGGTTCTTTACTTATACATAAAGAACACGCGAGCGCGGACAATTACTCAATCGTCCTATGAAAAAATGTCACGGATTTGTGCAAGCGCCAGGGCGATATGCCTGTCAACAGTGCGTACCGAAAGTCCCAGGCGATCGGCGATCTCCTTGTTGCTCAGGCCTTTTTCGCGGCTCAGCAAATAAACCTTCTGCCGCTGTGCCGGCATTTTAGACACTACCGACTGTATTTTTGATCTGGACTCTATCGCAAAGGCAAGATCCTCTACGCCCCACGCCTCCTGAATACTGTCTTTAATCTCCGAAAAATCGATAGTGCGGCGTTTCTTGCGGTCCCGGATATAATTGAGCATCAGTCTCTTGGTGATGACATAGATATAGTTTTCGATGGACTGGCCCTCCTGCAGCTGCTCCCTGTTTCTAAATACCTTTATAAAGGACTCCTGGACTATATCTTCGGCGGCAGCCCTATCTTTTATGATACAGTCTACGAAATTGACGAACTTGCCATAGTAAAGGCGAAAGAGAGACTGATAACAGTCATAATCCCCCTTTTTCAAGCCTTTTATGAGTTTTTTTTCGTCGTTTTTCACACTCCGCCCCGTTTCTTTTATCCTATCCGCAAATATAATCTTTTTACGGCAAAAAAATCAGCCTCCCGTGGGAAAACCCGCCGGGAGGCTGAAAGGTATTGGATCACAACCCTACAGATCCATCAACTGATCCTGAACGGCTTCATCCTTTCTGCCGACCACGATATCCTGGTAATCGGCAAGGCCGGTACCGGCGGGAATCAGATGGCCGCAGATGACGTTCTCCTTCAGACCCTCGAGGTGGTCGACGCGGCCGCGGATGGCGGCTTCGCTGAGCACCTTCGTGGTTTCCTGGAAGGAAGCTGCGGAGATGAAACTGTTGGTACGCAGAGCTGCGCGCGTGATACCCTGAAGCATCAGGCGTGCCGTCGCCGGTTCTGCCGGACGGGCGGTGAGGCCCTTACGGCCCTGACGTTCGAGGGAAGCGTTCTCGCTGCGCATGTCGCGTGCGCTCACGAGGTCGCCCATCACATAGCGCTCACTGTCGCCGGGTTCGAGCACGAGGAACTTGCCGTAGATGGCGTCGTTGACGTCCATGAACAGGCTCTTGTCCACGAGTTCGTCCTGGAGGAACTCAGTGTCGCCGGGGTTGGTGATTTCCACCTTGCGCATCATCTGGCGTACGATGATCTCGAAGTGCTTGTCGTTGATCTTCACACCCTGCAGACGATACACGGCCTGAACTTCATTCACAATGTATTCCTGGGCTTTTACGGGGCCGAGGATGTTGAGAATGTCGCTCGGGGACACACCGCCGTCAGACAGCGGAGTGCCGGCCTTCACGTAATCGTTCTCCTGCACGAGGATCTGCTTGGTCATAGGCACCAGGTAGTGCTTTTCGATGCCGCTGCGGTTCTTGACCGTAATCTCGCGGTTACCCCTCTTCACCTTGCCCATGATGACCTCGCCGTTGATCTCGGAAAGGATGGCAGGGTTGGAAGGATTGCGGGCCTCGAAGAGCTCGGTGACTCGCGGCAGACCGCCGGTGATATCGGATGCTTTGCCGATTGCACGGGGGATCTTGATGATGATGTCGCCCACCTTCACCTGCGTGCCGTTCTCGACGGTGACGTGTGCGCCCACAGGCAGGTTGTACTGCCTCAGGGTGCTTCCGTCCTCACCGAGGATGACGAGGGTCGGGTTCTTGGTCTTGTCCTTCGACTCGATGATCACCTTGTCGGTGCTCATACTGAATTCGTCGGCATTGTCCTTGCGGAAGGTTACGCCTTCGATCATGTTCTCGAAAGCGACCTTGCCCGCAGTTTCGACCAGGGTGACGGCATTGTAAGGATCCCATTCGCAGATGCGGTCGCCCTTCTTCACCTTATCGCCTTCTTTCTTGAAGAGGATGGCTCCGTAAGGGATATCGTACTGTGAATAAGCGTATCCGGTATTCTCGTCAACGATGCGGAGTTCTGTCATACGGCTGACCACGACGGTTTCCGCGCCTTCCTCACCGATCCTTTCGATGGTACGGAGCTCCTCGAACTGGAGCTTGCCGTTGTACTTGGAATCGATGCTGGAATCGACCACGGAACCACCGGCGGTACCACCGACGTGGAAGGTACGCAGGGTCAGCTGGGTACCGGGCTCACCGATGGACTGTGCTGCGATGACGCCGACGACCTCGCCCTTCTCAACCATGCGGCTGGTGGCCAGGTTGCGGCCGTAGCACTTCGCGCACACGCCGTGACGGCTCTCGCAGGTCAGTACGCTGCGGATCTCCACCTGCTCGATGGGCAGGGAGTCGATGAGCTCGGCCTGCGCCTCGCGGATTTCCTCGCCTGCATGCAGGATGAGTTCTCCGGTGAGAGGATTGAAGATGTCGTGGACGGTGGTGCGTCCGAGGATGCGTTCGCCGAGGCTCTCGACCACCTCATCCTTATTCTTGATGGCGGTGGCGATGAGGCCGCGAAGCGTGCCGCAATCCTCTTCGGTGATGATCACGTCGTGCGATACGTCTACAAGACGCCTTGTCAGGTAACCTGCGTCAGCGGTCTTGAGGGCGGTATCGGCCAGACCCTTACGTGCACCGTGGGTGGAGATGAAGTATTCGAGCACCGTCATTCCTTCCTTCAGGTTGGAGATGATGGGGTTCTCGATGATCTCCGCGCCGGCAGCGCCGCTCTTCTGGGGCTTGGCCATGAGGCCTCGCATGCCGCAGAGCTGCTTGATCTGCTGGGTTGAACCACGGGCACCGGAATCAAGCATCATGAACACGGGGTTGAAGCCCTGCTGGTCGGCGGAAATCTGCTTTGTGACTATGCCGGTCAGCTTGTTGTCGATGCCAGTCCAGAGGTCGATGACCTTGTTGTAACGCTCGTTGTTGGTGATGAAGCCCATCGCGTAGTTGTTCTTGATATCGCCGACCTGCTTGTATCCGGCGTCGATCAGTTCGTCCTTCTCCTTGGGGATGATGACATCGCCGAGGTTGAAGGAGATACCGGCGCGGAACGCCTGGTCGTAACCGAGGTTCTTGATATCGTCGAGGAACTTCGCGGTGCGGGTCACACCGGTGTTCTTGATAACGAGGGTAATGATGTTGCGCAGGGCCTTCTTTCCGAGAATCTCGTTGACGTAGGGAACTTCGTCCGGAACGTACTGATTCACGATGATGCGGCCTGCGGAGGTCTTCACGATCTGGGTTCCCTTGGAAGGATCCTGCTTGTCGACAGGTATGCGGACGTTGATTTCCGCATGCATCTCTATGACCTTTTCGTTATAGGCGATGATGACTTCCTCGGGGCCGTAGAACGTGAGACCCTCTCCCTTTGCACCGGGACGGATCTTGGTGATGTAGTACAGACCGAGCACCATGTCCTGTGAAGGAACGGTGATAGGGGCTCCGTTGGCGGGGTTGAGGATGTTGTGGCTACCGAGCATCAGCAGTTGGGCCTCCATGATCGCGGCGTTGCCGAGAGGGAGGTGAACTGCCATCTGGTCACCGTCGAAGTCCGCGTTGAAAGCGGTACATGCGAGAGGGTGCAGCTGGATTGCCTTGCCTTCGATCATCCTGGGCTGGAAAGCCTGGATACCGAGGCGGTGGAGGGTAGGTGCACGGTTGAGGAGCACCGGATGTCCCTTCATTACATTCTCAAGGATGTCCCAGATGACGGGGTCCTTGCGGTCGACTATCTTCTTTGCGCTCTTGACCGTCTTCACGATGCCGCGCTCGATGAGCTTGCGGATGATGAACGGTTTGTAGAGCTCCGCTGCCATGAACTTCGGCAGACCGCACTCATGCATGTTGAGCTCGGGGCCTACGACGATAACCGAACGTGCGGAGTAGTCCACGCGCTTACCGAGGAGGTTCTGACGGAAGCGGCCCTGCTTTCCCTTGAGGGAATCGGACAGGCTCTTGAGGGCACGGTTGCTCTCGCTCTTCACGGCGGAACTCTTCTTGGAGTTGTCGAAGAGGCTGTCGACGGCTTCCTGGAGCATGCGCTTCTCGTTGCGGAGAATGACTTCAGGAGCCTTGATCTCTATGAGTTTCTTGAGGCGGTTGTTGCGGATGATCACGCGGCGGTAGAGGTCGTTGATGTCCGAGGTGGCGAAGCGGCCGCCGTCGAGGGGGACCAGAGGACGGAGATCCGGAGGAATGACCGGGATCACCTTCATGATCATCCACTCGGGACGGTTGACGCGCTTGCTCTCCTGGAACCACTTCACGACCTGGAGGCGCTTCAGGATTTCGGTCTTGCGCTGCTGCGATGTCTCTACCAGCATCTTCTGGCGGAGCTCATAGCAGAGCTGCTCGGGATCTATTTCCTTCAGCAGGTCGTAGATACCCTCCGCACCCATCTTCGCAATGAACTTGTCCGGATCGGAATCGGGGAGGTTCTCGTTGCCCGGCAGCTTTGCCAGCACGTCCAGGTACTCGTCCTCTGCGAGGAGCTCATACTTGGGAACGTCGCTTGCGCCCTGGCGGGTGACGATGTACTTCTCATAGTAGATTACCGATTCGAGCTTCTTGGAAGGAAGTCCGAGTACAGCGGATATCTTGTTGGGAGCGCTCTTGAAATACCAGATGTGCGCTACGGGGACGGTGAGGGAGATGTGGCCCATCCTTTCACGGCGGACCTTCTTCTCGGTAACCTCGACGCCGCACCTGTCGCAGACTATGCCGCGGTAGCGTATCCTCTTGTATTTTCCGCAATAGCACTCGTAGTCCTTGGTGGGGCCGAAAATCTTCTCGCAGAAGAGACCGTCACGCTCGGGCTTGTATGTCCGGTAGTTGACGGTTTCCGGCTTCAGGACTTCTCCGCAGCTCCTTTCGATGATATCTTCGGGAGATGCGAGCGAGATGCTGATCGTCTGGAAATTGCTCTTTACCTTATTGTCTCTGTTATTGAAATTAGGCATATTCCTTTTATATTATCCGTTATACTATTCCAACGTAACCTTGAGACCGAGACCGCGGAGCTCGTGCAGCAGCACGTTCAGCGATTCGGGTATTCCTGCAGGCGGCATCGGGTCACCCTTAACGATGGCCTCGTATGTCTTGCTGCGTCCGGTCACGTCATCGGACTTGACTGTAAGGATTTCCTGGAGCACATTGGCTGCGCCGAAGGCCTCGAGGGCCCAGACTTCCATTTCACCGAAACGCTGGCCGCCGAACTGGGCCTTACCTCCGAGAGGCTGCTGGGTGATGAGAGAGTAGGGACCTATGGAACGGGCGTGCATCTTGTCGTCGACCATGTGGCCGAGCTTTATCATGTAGATGACGCCGACGGTCGCGGGCTGGTCGAACCAGTCGCCGGTGCCGCCGTCGCGGAGCCTCGTCTTGCCATAGCGGGGAACGCCTGCCTTGTCGGTGTAGTCGGCAATCTCCTCGTTGCTTGCGCCGTCGAAGATAGGGGTGCTGAACTTGACGCCCAGCCTCCAGCCGGCCCATCCGAGCACGGTCTCGTAGATCTGACCGAGGTTCATACGGGAAGGCACGCCGAGCGGGTTGAGCACGATGTCGACCGGAGTTCCGTCCTCAAGGAACGGCATGTCCTCACGGCGGACGATCTTTGCTACGATACCCTTGTTGCCATGGCGTCCAGCCATCTTGTCACCAACGGTGATCTTACGCTTTTTGGCCACGTAGACCTTCGCGATCTGCATGACGCCGTTGGGGAGGTTGTCCCCGACCTTGATCTGGTCCACTTCCCTCTTGCATACCGCCGCTTCATTCTTGAGAGTGATGCAGTAGTTGTTGATGAGGTCGCGGATCAGGGCGTTGGCGTCCTTGTCGGCGGTCCACTTGCCGGTTCCCACGTTGTCGTATTCGATGTTCGCGAGGGTTTCCTTGGTGAACTTCTTGTCCTTTGCCACCACTTCGACTCCGAAGATGTCGAACACGCCGGCGCTCTTCTTGTCTTTGGTGAGGATTTCGAGTTTCTTCAGGAATTCCGCACGGAGTTTCTCGGCCTTGGCCTTGAATTCCGCTTCGCGGATCTCGATACGGGCCTTGGGATCGTTCTTGGAAGCGCTCTTCTTGCCGCTTTCCTTCTGGCGCTTGGAATAAAGAGCAGTTTTGACCACGGTGCCGCTGAGGGAAGGATTCGCCTTGAGGGACGCATCCTTCACGTCGCCGGCTTTGTCGCCGAAGATGGCCTTGAGGAGCTTTTCTTCCGGAGAAGGATCGCTCTCGCCCTTCGGGGTGATCTTACCCACCATGATGTCGCCAGGTTCGATATGCGCGCCGATGCGCACGATACCGTTCTGGTCGAGGTCCTTGGTGGCATCTTCGCTGACGTTGGGGATGTCGGAGGTGAGTTCCTCCATTCCGCGCTTGGTGTCGCGCACCTCGGTGAGGTACTCGTCCACATGCACGGAGGTGAGGATATCCCACTTCACCATCTCCTCGCTCAGCACGATAGCATCTTCGTAGTTGTATCCCTTCCAGGGCATGAACGCCACTTTCAGGTTGCGGCCGAGCGCGAGCTCGCCGTTCTGGGTGGCATAGCCTTCGGTGAGAACCTGTCCCTTCTCCACCTTGTCGCCCTTGCGGACGATGGGAACGAGGGTGACCGTGGTGCTCTGGTTCGTCCTGCGATAGTTCGGGAGCTTGTACACGGTCTCGTCCGGAGTGAAGCTGACGAAAGCCTCGTCATCGGTGCGGGCATACTTCACGTGGATCTCGTTTGCATCCACATAGGTTACCTCGCCCTTGCGCTCGGCGATGAACTGGGTGCGGGAATCCAGACAGACGCGCTCTTCCAGTCCGGTACCCACGATGGGGGATTCGGGCTTGAGGAGAGGAACTGCCTGACGCATCATGTTCGCGCCCATGAGTGCACGGTGGGCATCATCGTGCTCAAGGAAAGGAATGAGGGAAGCAGCCACCGAAGCCATCTGGTTCGGAGCCACGTCCATGTAATTTACTTCTTCCTTGGTAACCACGGGGAAGTCTGCCTCCAGACGGCACTGGATACGGTCTTCGAGGATGTTGCCGGCATCGTCCATCTTGACGTTGGCGAGCGACACATACTTGTTCTCCTCGTCCTCCGCGGTCATGTAGTGGCAGCCTGCGGCGCTCAGGTCCACCTTTCCGTTCTTAACATCGCGGTAAGGGGTCTCGATGAAGCCGAGGGAGTCGATACGTGCGTAGACGCAGAGGGAGCTGATAAGACCGATGTTCGGGCCTTCAGGGCTTTCGATAGGGCAGAGGCGGCCGTAGTGCGTGTAGTGCACGTCGCGGACCTCGAATCCGGCACGCTCGCGGGAAAGACCTCCCGGGCCGAGTGCGCTCAGACGCCTCTTATGGGTAATCTCGGCCAGCGGGTTGGTCTGATCCATGAACTGGCTCAGCTGGCTGGTGCCGAAGAAGGAATTGATGACGGAAGAGAGACCCCTGGAGTTGATGAGGTCGGAGGGAGTGAACTGCTCGCTGTCGCGTACGTTCATCCTCTCGCGGATGGTACGAGCCATCCTGTTGAGGCCTACGCTGAACTGGTTTGCGAGCTGTTCGCCCACGGTACGCACGCGGCGGTTGCTCAGATGGTCGATATCGTCCACGGTGGCCTTTCCGTTGATAAGGCGGATGAGGTACTTGACGATCTCGATGAAGTCATCCTTGGTGAGCACCCTCAGGTTCTCGTCCGTGCTCAGGCCGAGCTTGCGGTTGAGACGGAAGCGGCCCACGTTGCCGAGGTCGTAGCGCTTCTCGCTGAAGAAGAGCTTGTCGATGACGTCGCGGGCGGTGTTCTCATCCGGCGGTTCGCTGTTGCGGAGCTGCTTGTAGATGTAGTTCACAGCCTCGATCTCGGTGTTGGTGGGATCTTTCTGGAGGGTGTTGAAGATGATTGCGTATTCGCTGGTGCTGGCCTCGTCCTTCTGCAGGAGGATGCTCTTCACGTCGGTGTCGAGGATGGCTGCGATGGTCTCATCGTCAAGCACGGCATCCCGCTCCACGATGGGCAGGGTGCGCTCGATCGGGATGACCTCGCCGGTATCCTCGTCTTCGAAGTCTTCCGTCCAGGTCTTGAGGACCTTGGCGGCGAGACGGCGGCCTTCATTGGCCTTCAAAGTCTTCTTGTTCACTGCAACTTCGTCCGCGAGGTCGAAGATGTTGATGATGTCCTTGTCGGAGTTGAATCCGATGGCCCTCAGCAGAGTGGTTACAGGGAGCTTCTTCTTACGGTCGATGTAAGCGAACATCACGTTGTTGATGTCGCTTGCGAACTCTATCCATGAGCCCTTGATGGGGATGATCCTCGCGGAATAGAGTTTCGTGCCGTTGGCGTGCATGGTCTGGTCGAAGAACACGCCGGGGGAACGGTGGAGCTGCGATACTATGATGCGCTCCGATCCGTTGATCACGAATGTGCCGCCCGGAGTCATGTAGGGGATGTCGCCCAGGTACACATCCTGCACCTTGGTGTCGAAATCCTCGTGCTCCGAGTCGGTGCACGAAAGGCGGAGTTTTGCCTTCAGGGGAACACTGTACGACAGGCCCCTCTCAAGACATTCCTCTATCGAATACTGCGGCGGATCGACAAAATAGTCGATGAACTCCAGCTTGTAGCTGTTCCGCATGTCCTCGATGGGGAATATTTCCTGGAAAACCTGATACAGGCCTTCGTTCTTCCTGCTTTCAGGAGTGGTTTCGAGCTGGAGGAAATCCTTGAAGGACTTCAGCTGAACCTCGAGCAGATCCGGATATTCCAGTATTTTGGAGCTTGCGAAATTAATTCGCTTCGGTTGGGTCTTTTTTGACATAAATCTGCCTTAAGGAATAAAATAAATTTTAGACGGAAAAAAGGTTTAGAGCCTTTTTCCCCGGCTCTAAACCTGTTTTGTCCCTTGCTAGGGAGGAGGCGAAGTTACTTAACCTCGACCTCTGCTCCGGCTTCCTCGAGGGTAGCCTTGAGCTGCTCGGCCTCTGCCTTGGAGACTTTCTCCTTGACAGCCTTAGGGGCAGCGTCAACCAGATCCTTTGCTTCCTTAAGTCCGAGACCAAGGGCTTCCTTGACGACCTTGATCACCTGGAGCTTAGCCTGGCCTGCGTTGGTGAGGATAACGTCGAACTCAGTCTGCTCTGCGGGAGCAGCGTCTGCGGCTGCGACGGGGCCTGCTACTGCAACAGCGGCTGCTGCGGGCTCGATACCATATTCTTCCTTGAGGACCTTAGCAAGTTCCTGAACGTCTTTGACAGTCAAGTTTACCAACTCTTCTGCAAGTGCTTTTACATCTGCCATAATTGTTTGATTTTTAAATTGTTATTATTGTTATTACTGATTTTTTTCTTCGAGGGTCTTGACAACGCCGGCGATGGTCTGTCCGCCGCTCTGCAGGGCACCGAGAACATTCTTGATCGGGCTCTGGAGCATTGCGATGATGTCGCCGATGAGTTCTTCCTTGCTCTTGATGGAAATGAGCTCTTCGAGCTTGTCAGCACCTACAAAAGCGCACTCCTGTACATAAGCACCCTTGAGCGCGGGCTTATCGCCCTTCTTCTGCCAATCCTTGATGAGCTTGGCGGGAGCGTTTGCGGATGCGGTGTACATGATTGCGGTATTACCTACGAGGGTCTCGACGAGGGCCTCGAGTTCCGGGTTTCCGGATGCTTTGAGAACGTGGGTGAAGAGGGTGTTCTTCACTACGCTGAGCTTGATGCCCTTCTCGAAGCACTCGCGACGCAGCTTGCTGGTCTGTCCGGCATTGAGTCCGGCGATATCCGTGATGTAGAAATTGGGATATGCCTTCAGCTCTTCCGAGATAGTCTCGATAATCTGATTCTTAAGTTCTTTCTTCATAATTCCCAATTTTTACTCGGCACCGTTGAGGAATGCCTTGAGGTCAACTTTAACGCCGGGGCTCATCGTGGTTGCGAGAGCGCAGCTCTTCATGTAAGTACCCTTGAGGGCCTGGGGTTTGAGCTTGGAGATCGCATTCAGCACCTCTGCAGCATTCTGATAGATCTGCTCGGGAGTGAAGGAGACCTTGCCTATGCCTGTGTGGACGATGCCGGTCTTGTCGACCTTGAAGTCGATCTTACCGCCCTTGACGTCCTTGACGGCGTTACCGATTTCCATGGTAACGGTGCCGGTCTTGGGGTTAGGCATGAGGCCGCGGGGGCCGAGGATCTTACCGAGGGCACCGACCTTCGCCATAACGGAAGGGGTGCAGACGATGACGTCGATGTCGGTCCAACCGCCCTTGATCTTCTCGATGTATTCGTCGAGACCTGCATAGTCGGCTCCTGCTGCCTTTGCCTCGTCCACCTTGTCGGGGGTGCAGAGCGCGAGAACGCGCACGACCTTACCGGTTCCGTGAGGGAGGGTGACAACGCCGCGGATCATCTGGTTGGCCTTACGGGGGTCAACGCCGAGATTCACGGAGAGCTCGACGGTCGCGTCGAACTTGGTGAAAGTAATATCCTTCAAAAGAGCGCACGCCTGTGCGAGAGGATAAACCTGGGTGTGGTCGAACTTGGCCATCACCGCTTTCTGATTTTTCGTAGCCTTACTCATAGCGCGTGTTCAATTAAAGGTCCTTGGGGAATTCACCGGTGACGGTGATACCCATACTTCTAGCTGTGCCTGCAACCATCTTCATTGCGGATGCAATAGTGAAGCAGTTGAGGTCCGGCATCTTTCCTTCTGCGATAGCCTTTACCTGATCCCAGGTAACGGAGGCAACCTTCTTGCGGTTAGGCTCACCGGAGGCCTTGCTTATCTTGGCGGCTTCCTTGAGGGAGACTGCCACAGGGGGCTGCTTGACTTCGAATGTGAAGGATTTGTCGGAATAGACTGTGATAACCACAGGGAGGGTCTTGCCTGCCTGGGCCTGCGTGGCTGCATTGAAAGCCTTGCAGAAGTCCATAATGTTCAAGCCTTTGGAACCGAGGGCCGGTCCGACCGGGGGCGCAGGATTAGCTGCTCCGCCTTTGATCTGGAGCTTGATAAATCCGGTAACTTCTTTTGCCATTTTTACTTGTTATTCTTTAGTTACTTGTGTAAAGCTGAGTTCGAGCTGAGTCTTACGGCCAAAAATGACCACTATAACCTTGACTTTGCTCCTGTCTTCCAGAATCTCGTCGACAGTGCCGCTGAAGCCGTTGAAAGGTCCGTCGGTGATCTTTACGGATTCTCCGATTTCGTAATTCACCACGGTTTCGGCTGCGTTGTCGATGTTTTCATCCTGGACACCGAGAATCCTCTGAACTTCGTCCTCACGGATAGGTACGGGGATCCTTTCAACCTGAGTGCTGCTGATCGTTTTCTTTTCCGTCAGGAAGCCGGACATACCGGGAACAAGGTTGCGGATGATGTTCTCGAGCATCGGGCTGAGCGTTGCCTGGATAAGCACATAGCCGGGGAAGAGCAGTTTGTCGACTGCTTTCCTCTTACCGTTCTTTGTAACTATTTCCTTCTTGACAGGGACCAGAACCTGGCCAACCTGATCGGCAATTCCGCTCCGCTCAATCTCTTTCTCGAGATATTCCTTCGCCTTGCGTTCCTTTCCGCCTGCCGCCCTCAGAACATACCATTTCATTTCAGCCATCGCGGTAAAAATTTACAGTGTGTAGATCAGGGTCATCAGATGCTGGAAAGCATAGTCGATTATGAAGAGCATCAGCGCGAGGATGACGGTAGCCACCATGACGAGCAGTGCAGAACCCTGCAGCTTGTCCCAAGTGGGCCACGTAGTCTTCTTGACGAGCTCCACATAGCACTCTTTTAAGTAATTGATAAACTTTCTCATCTTTACATTTAATTGACGCCGGAAGTTGGAAGCGGAGATCGGCGTCTTTTAAACATTTACCAAATCGTAACCTTTGATATTTGCAGGGGAAGCAGGAATCGAACCCACATTGACGGTTTTGGAGACCGCTGAATTACCATTATTCTATTCCCCTAAAAAGTGGGCGCCCCTGTGAGGGGGAACCCACTTGAGTGTAAGAATCAGGATTAGTCAAGAATCTTGATAACCTGACCTGCGCCAACGGTACGGCCACCTTCGCGGATAGCGAAGCGGAGACCCTCGTTAAGAGCAACAGGGGTGATGAGCTGCACGTTGATTTCCACGTTATCGCCAGGCATCACCATCTCTACGCCTTCGGGGAGCATGATCTCACCGGTAACGTCGAGGGTACGGATGAAGAACTGAGGACGATACTTGTTGTGGAAAGGAGTGTGACGGCCACCTTCTTCTTTCTTCAGAACGTAGATCTGACCAAGGAAGTGGGTGTGAGGGGTGATGGAACCGGGCTTTGCGATAACCTCACCACGCTTGACCTCTTTCTTGTCGATACCACGGAGGAGAAGGCCGACATTGTCGCCTGCTTCGCCCTGATCGAGGAGCTTGCGGAACATCTCGACGCCAGTGACGACGGTGTTCTTGGGTTTGTCGTTGAAACCGACGATTTCGGCAGGATCGTTCACGTGAACGGTACCACGCTCGATACGTCCGGTAACCACGGTGCCACGGCCGGTGATGGAGAAGATATCCTCGATAGGCATGAGGAAAGGCTTCTCGTTCTCACGGACGGGGATAGGAATGTACTCGTCAACGGCGTTCATGAGTTCCATGACCTTGTCTTCCCACTCGGGTTCTCCGTTGAGGGCGCCGAGGGCGGAGCCGCGGATAACGGGAGCGTTGTCACCGTCGAAGTTGTACTTGCTGAGAAGGTCGCGGACCTCCATCTCTACGAGGTCGAGCATCTCGGGATCGTCCACGAGGTCAACCTTGTTGAGGAACACCACCATCTTAGGCACATTGACCTGGCGGGCCAGGAGGACGTGCTCGTTGGTCTGAGGCATGGGACCGTCAGTTGCTGCCACAACGAGGATTGCACCATCCATCTGGGCGGCACCGGTAACCATGTTCTTCACGTAGTCAGCGTGGCCGGGGCAGTCGACGTGTGCATAGTGACGGGTCTCGGTCTCGTACTCGACGTGAGCGGTGTTGATGGTAATACCACGCTCTTTCTCTTCGGGAGCGTTGTCGATCTGGTCGAAGGACTTGATTTTGCCTTCGTTACCCTTCACGCGGGCGGCCAGCACCTTGGTGATGGCGGCGGTAAGGGTGGTCTTGCCGTGGTCAACGTGGCCGATAGTACCGATGTTGACATGCGGTTTGGTTCTTACGAATGTTTCTTTTGCCATAATATTATGATATAAAAGTTTACTACATGTTAAAAGAGCCGATGATGGGATTTGAACTCATGACCTCATCCTTACCAAGGATGCGCTCTACCCCTGAGCTACATCGGCTTTTTTTGAGCGGGGTAGGAGAATCGAACTCCCATTTCCAGCTTGGAAGGCTGGCATAATAGCCATTATACGAACCCCGCTATTGAGGGAGGAAGACTCTGCTTCCGCTCTAATGCGTGGGAGGAGGTGGACTCGAACCACCGAACCCGAAGGAGCGGATTTACAGTCCGCCGCAATTGCCGCTATGCGATCCTCCCAAATGGTGCCTGATACTGTTCAGGGCCAGTTTTGAGCCGATAGGGGGATTCGAACCCTCGACCCCGAGATTACAAATCACGTGCTCTGGCCAACTGAGCTATATCGGCGATATTTCAAGCCTTTTTTACAAAAGGACTGCAAAGATAGGGATTATTTGCGATTCTCCAAAAAATTTTCAATCTTTTTCGTCACAGATTTTTCATCCATTCCGCAAAGGACCCATTCTTCGTCTTTGCTTGCATGTCTGATGAATTCGTCGGGAATGCCGATTCCTTCCACTGCAGGCGCATCCTTCCGGCCTGCGAGCTCTTCTGCGACCGCTCCGTAGAGACCGCCCTTGAGGCTTCCGTCTTCCAGGGTGATGATGTGAGCGTATTGCCCGACAATCTTCGCGAGCATCTCTGTATCAAGAGGTTTGATGAACCGGAAGTTGTAAACGCCCACTTCCTCGCCATACTTTTCTGCGATCCGCAGGGCTGCGGACGTGACGGGGCCGGTGCAGACCAGGGCCACCTTCTTTCCGGCCTTGAGTTCCACCGCCTTTCCAGTAGGGAGGATTTCGTACGGTGCATCCTTCCACTCCACTCCTTCACCGCACCCGCGCGGATACCTTATAATATATGGTCCGTGTTCGGTGTTCAGGGCGGAGTACATCAGCTGTTTGAGTTCGGTTTCGTCCTTGGGAGATGCGATGATGGTGCCGGGCACGGTGCGCAGGGCTGCGATGTCGTAGCAGCCGTGGTGCGTGGCTCCGTCTTCACCCACGAGGCCTGCCCGGTCGAAGCAAAGCACTACGGGAAGATGCTGGAGTGCCACGTCGTGGATTATCTGGTCGTAGGCACGCTGGGCGAAGCTGGAGTATATATTGCAGAACGGACGCATCCCTCCGGCGGCGAGGCCGGCGGAGAAAGTGACCGCGTGCTCCTCCTCGATCCCCACATCGAAGAACCTGCCGGGGAAGGCGGCGGCGAACTTGCTCATGCCGCATCCGCTGGCCATGGCGGGCGTGATGCCTACCACGCGATCATCCTGCTTTGCGAGCTCGCAGAGCACCTCTCCGAACACGTCCTGATACCTGTCGGCCAGATACGGGCCGTTCAGGCGCTTGCCGGTTTCCGGGTCGAACCTGCCGGGGGCATGCCAGGTGTAGGGATCCGCCTCCGAGGCCGGGAAACCCTTGCCTTTCACCGTATTGCAGTGCAGCACGCGGGGGCCGGGGATGTTCTTTATACGGCGCAGGGTGTTCACCACCTGCACTATGTCGTTGCCGTCGATGGGGCCGAAGTAGCGGAATCCGAGGGCCTCGAAAAGGTCTCCTCCCGTCTTCTTCACCATCCAGCTCTTGAGGCTGCGCCACCAGCGCTGGATCGCGGCACGCAGGCCTCTCTCTCCCAGGGCGTTCCACACCTTGTTCTTGAAGGCATTGTAGCGCTGCGAGGTGGTGACCCGGAGCAGATAGTTGTGCAGTCCGCCAAGGTTGTGGTCGATGGATATCTCGTTGTCGTTCAGGATCACCAGCAGGTCCGCCTTGGCCGCTCCGGCGTTGTTGATGCCTTCGAAGGCCAGGCCTCCGGTAAGGGCGCCGTCGCCTATCAGGGCGCTGACTTTCTCCTTGCGCCCCTGTATCCTGGCGGCTTCGGCCAGGCCTAGCGCTGCCGATACCGATGTGGAAGAATGTCCGGCCCCGAAACTGTCGTAGGGGCTCTCGTCCATGCGCGGGAATCCGCTGATGCCGCCCCCCTTGCGCAAGGCCCTGAACGCCTCGCGGCGGCCAGTGAGTATCTTGTGGGCATAGGCCTGATGGCCTACGTCGAAGACTATCTTGTCTTCCGGGGCGTCGAACACATAATGCCATCCTACTATGAGTTCCACTGCGCCCAAGCTCGAGCCGAGGTGACCCGGATTCGTGGAGCACACCTCGATTATGTAGTGCCGGATTTCAGCACAGAGTTGCTTAAGTTGATCCGTGCTTAACCCTTTGATGTCGGCAGGGGAGTTTATGGTGTCTAACAGCGGATACGTCATGAGAGTTTGATTTTATGAAGGATGGCAGATGTGCCCAGGGCCACTATGCATACGCCGACAAACATCAGTTCCACGTGCACCGGACCGCTGCCGATGGCGGCTTTACCCAGGATAACACCTGCCAGCATCTTGAACAGCATCAGGCCCAGGTTCTGTATCCAGTAGATGAGCGAGTATGCGGTGCCGAGCACTTTGTCGGGAACGATCTTCGGCACGGACGGCCACATGGCGGCGGGCACCAGCGAGTAGCCGAAGCCCAGGAACACCATGCTGAGGTAGCCCCAGAAGGGCACGCCTGCGGGTGCGAAGGCCAGCAGCAGGTGGGCGATCAGGGCCAGCACCGCTCCGCCGAGCATCCAGCGTGTGGCATGCCCGAGTTTGTCGACCAGGATGCCGAATAGAGGCGCGAAAATGACAGTTGCGAACGGCAGCATACTGACCATCCAGCTGGCGGCCTCCGCAGGTACGTCAAAGCGCGGCACCAGTATTGCGCCGGCGAATTTCTTGAAAGCTATGATGCTGCTGTAGAAGAATACGCAGAGCAGCGAAATCAGGATGAACCGCTTGTTGGTGAGGATGTCGCCAACGTCCGATAGGCGGAATCCTTCGCTCTTGTCTCCGGTGCGTCCGGAAGGGAATCTTTTCGCATCCAGCGCCACGAATACTGCCCAGAGTATGCACCCCAGCAGCAACAGCCCCAGGCCTAACACTGCCGGCCTGGCCGTTTCCGCCAGTGTCAGCACGTCCGCCTCCGGAACCAGTCGTGGTGCCATCACTAGCGCGAATGCCGTTCCCAGCCTGGCGATTGCCAGTTGCAGGCCCATTGCGAAGGCCATTGGTCCGTCCTTGAACCACCGGGCGATGCTCCTCGTTACCGCCACTCCGGCAATTTCACTGCCAAGCCCGAACAGCATGCATCCTGCGTAAGCTATGGCAAGGGAACGCTTTGGCGGCAGCCCTGCGGTGATTGCCCAGAGCACCAGTGCGGCGCCCGCGGTCATCATCCCCACGAAAATGGAGCCGGTGATGCGTACTCCCCACTTGTCGAGGAGCATTCCGCAGACTATAAGCCCACCGAACACGCAGAGCACAGAATAGCCGCTGGTGTAGAGCCCGTACCCCGCAGCGTCCCATCCCAGTTGAGTGAGGGACGGGTCGCTGAAAAAGTGCGATATGCTCGAGAACATATCGTCGAAGAAGTACGAGCCGAACATGGGCACCACCAGACAGGCGAGTGCCACCCACGGCAACAGCTTACGGCCTTTTTCTGTCATTCCGAGCGAAGCGAAGGAATCTTTCTACTCTTTTATGTTAGGCAGTTCCAGGCCATAGCCCTTCTTGCGGTCTTCAGCCTTAAGCAAGATGCTGATAATGAAGGCGATAACACCAAAGCTTGCGAAGATGATCATAGGCACGGTGTATCCGCCTGTGGCTTTCTCTACGTTGCCGATGAGGAGCGGAACACCCCAGAGGCCGATATTCTGCACCCAGAAAATGAGGCAGTATGCGCTGCCCAGCACCTTCTCGTCGATGATCTTCGGCACGCTCGGCCAGAGGGCCGCGGGCACCAGGGAGAAGCTCACGCCCAGCACCAGGATCAAAACCACCGCAAGGGCGGAAGACTTGACCACGGGAAGCAGGAAAGCGAAGCTTAGGTGGCATACTACCATGATGATTGCGCCCACCAGGAGCATGGATGCACCCTTGCCTTTCTTATCCAGGAACAAACCCAGGAACGGGGTGAGAACCATCGCAAGTATAGGGAAAACGCTGAACAGCCGCGCTGCAAAGTCGTTTTCTACGCCCAGGGTAACTTCCAGGTAGTTCGGAGCGAACTTCTGGAAGGGGAATATGCCGCTGTAATATAGCACGCAGAGGATGGAGACGATCCAGAACATCTTGGAGCGGAAAACGATACCAAGGTCCTTGATCTGGAATTCATCGGCCTTGGAAGTATCGCTCTGGCCGACTTCCTCGAGCTGTGCATCGAACTTCTTGTCCATGAAGGTGAAGGACGTGAAGGTGATGAGGCCGATGCAGAGCAGCAGGGCACCAACAAGGACGGGTGCGCCTACAGTGTCCACGGCAGCCTTGGAAATGGCAGGCGAGAGCCACATCGCGGCGAAGACGCCGAGGCGGGCGATACTCATCTCCACACCCATGGCCATGGCCATCTCCTTGCCCTTGAACCACTTGGCGATGGCTTTGGAGACGGTCGTGCCGCCCATTTCGCATCCGCAGCCGAAAATCATGAATCCCAGCGTGGCCATCTTTGCGCTGGCAGGGAACGAAGTCCACCAGCTGCCCAGCCAGTTGCAAAATTCCGTGGCCTGGAACCAGTCGCTCACGCCTATGTATTTGATGAAGGCGCCGCCAACCATGAGCGCCGCCGACAGGATGCCGGTGAAACGCACCCCCATCTTGTCGAGGATGATGCCTGCGAAGATGAGGAAGAAACAGAACACGTTAAGGAAATACTCGCCGCCGGCATAAGTGCCGAAGGTGGCGCTGTCCCATCCGCGGACGCTTTCCAGGGTGGATTTGAGCGGAGAGAGGATGTCTGCGAACAGGTATGCGAAGAACATCATCAACGCTATGAGTATCAGGGCTCCCCAGCGTGCTGCCGGGTAGTCGTTCATCAGTTTACGTACTTTTTCTGCCATGGTTCAGAGTGGGTTAGAACGGAAGATCGTCTGAAGGATCGCCACCGAAACCTGCGGGGGCTTCCGGCTGTGCGGGAGCGGCAGGCTGAACGGGTTCAGACTGGATGGGAGGAGCCGGCTGGCCATACTGGGGTTGGCTATACTGCGACTGGCCGAAGCCGCCCTGAGGTGCGGGATTGCCGTACTGCTGGCGGGGCTGTGCGCCTTCTTCGTCCGGACGGCGGCTCAGGAGCTGGATGTTGTCCGCCACTACCTCGGTGGTGTACTTCTGGACTCCGGCCTGATCCGTATACTGACGGGTGCGAAGCCTGCCCTCCACATAAATCATGGTTCCTTTGTGTATGAATTTTTCTGCAAGGTCTGCGGAATTGCGCCAAGCAACGATGTTGTGCCATTCCGTATTTTCTCTGGTCTCTCCGCTGCGGTCCCTATACCTCTCAGTGGTTGCAAGTGTGAATGTGGCTACTTTACTGCCGGGGCCACCTCCGGAATTTCCATCAAGGTAACGTACATTAGGGTCGCGTCCAACGTTACCGATCAGCATAACTTTATTCAGACTCATATCTCAAAAATTTAGGACTTGCAAGGTACAAAAAAAGAATCTAAAAACCAACGGAAACCGGGCATCCTGTCATGAGGGGATAGCCGGTCAGCGCCTGGGCGCGGTGCCATTCGGTTCCGGGGATATATCCGGGTCGGCCGGAGAGGCATGGAGTGCGATAGTTGGCTTCCAGGATGGCAGGCACTTCCAGCCCGTCGAGTTCCGGGATGGGGAAGGCGAGAGTGTAGATGAGCAGATCCGCCACTCCGGCGAGCACCGGCAGTTCTTCCAGCGGCCGTATGTCCGGGGTATGGCGCGTGCGGTTGCAGATCACCACATCGGATCCAAGGGCCTTTCCGGCCGCTGCAGCTGCCTTTCCTGCGCCCCCGAATCCGGCAACCACCACGGTGCTTCCTTCGCCGAAACCATGGTCGCGCAGAACCTTCATCACCCCCAGATAATCGGAATTGTATCCATGAATCTTGCCATCCGCCTCCTTTACGGCGATGTTGATAGCGCCTATGGCCTGCACGTCGGCATCCATCACACCATCTGAAAGCACCTCCCGGAAGGCCGGCTCCTTGAACGGAGCGGTGATGTTTATAGCCCGATACCCCTCGAGAAAACGTTTCCATGCCACGTCGAAAAGCTCCCCGTCTATGAGGTCGTACTGCCACCTGCCGCCATAAGCCTTCGTAAAAAGGGCAGGACTGGCCGAATGGGCGATAGGATGCCCTATGAGACCATATTTTTCCATGCGATTATGTTTTCTATCCCAAATATATAGAAAAATAATATATCTGAATGCAGTTTCATATGCATTGAACCTCTTGAATTTCTGATAGATATTCCGATCCTGGGCATGCATCAGGTAGAAATCAAATAATCCACCTTGCACAATTCCAGCTGCCTCTCAAAAAATGGGCGTATATCCTCCTGTGAGCGGAAAAAACTGTCCGTCAACTTGTCTGTAAGAAGAAAATCGCTTCTTTTATGCCGGGCGGAAACGCAGTCACCGATCGAACGCTCCGACCTTTTTCCCAAATAGGCATGAGCGGTGTCAAAATAGTTGAATCCTTCTGCGATAAAGGTATCTGCCATTTCGCAGAAATGCTCATAATCCACTTCCTCGCCCTTTCTTGGAAGGCGCATACATCCAAAGCCCAGGTTGCCGTGGATTTCCGGAAAAAAAACTATTGATTCTGCTCATTATTCTGTGTAATCATACTGTTCCTGCGGAAAGAACTCGGTGTCTGTCCAAATGCTTTCTTGAAGCATTTTTCGAAGTAATTCAGCGAACTGAAGCCCATCTGGAACGCAATATCGCTGACACTCAGGCCGCTTTGCTCCCGGAGCGTCTTCGCTGCATATTTCATACGGATGGTCTGGATAAAGTCCTGAGGGGACTTTCCCGTGAGCCCTTTGATTTTGTTAAACAGTTTGGTATGGCCCATGGCCATATGTTCGCATAGAGACGGCACGCTGATGGCATTGTCCATAATATTCTCCTCGATTACCGCCACTAGCTTGTCCATGAACGCTATGTCGTCTTTGTTGTCGGAGAGCAGGTTCGAGTCGGTGTTGATGTCTGTGGAGTACCGTTTCTGGAGCAGGGAACGGTTGTTTATGATACCTACGCAACGGGCGACAAGCAATCTCGCATTGAATGGTTTGGTAATATAATCGTCGGCCCCGCAGTCGTATCCGGATATGATATTGTCATCGTCTGCCATAGCGGTAAGCAGGATTACCGGTATGTGGCAGGTGGTAAAGCTGGATTTGATGGTCCGGCAGAACACATCACCGCTCATGACGGGCATCATGATGTCGGAGATGATCAGGTCCGGCCCTATCGCTTCTGCAGCCTGAAGACCGCTCTTGCCATTGTCGGCTTCAAATACTTCGAACTGGTCTCCCAGGATATCCCTGAGCATCATGCGGATATTGCTTTCATCTTCGACTACGAGTATGCGTTTTGCTTTCGATCCGGCCTTAAGCCTGACTGGCTCGTCGTTAGGTCGGGCCTCCTGTTCGGCCTTTGGCGCTTCTTCGATAATCGGCAGGCATACGGTGAAGGTGCTTCCTTTCCCCGGCTGGCTGTCGAGTTCTATGCTCCCGCCGTGCATCCTCATGATGTGGGACGACAGATACAGGCCTATCCCTGTTCCGGTGGTCGCCGGATCTTTGTTTATGTCGTTTTCCGAACGGAAGAAACGGTTGAAGACGAGATTCTTTTCGGAAGGATCGATCCCTATCCCGTTATCCTTTACCGACACACGGACCAGGTCTTTTACCGGCTCCGATACGGAAACCGAAATAATCCCCTTCCCCTGTGAGGTGTACTTTATGGCATTCGACAGGAGATTGACAAAAACCTTTTTAAGCATGGCATGGTCGAAGGAGGTGTAGCAATTCTCTACCGCCGACTCAAAATTGAGTATGATATGCTTCTTTGCAACCAGCACCTGGAAGTCTTCGACTATGGAACGGACAAAGCTGACAAGATCCCCTTTTGTCGGGTTCACCGATAGGGCATTCTCTCCCATCTTCAGCACGTCCATCTGGGTGTTGACGAGGCCCATCATTTCCGAGGCCGCGTTATGGATCTTGTCGATTTCTGCTTTCTGCCGGGTTGTGAGGCTGTGTTTATCGCGGAACAGCTCAAGTCTGCCGATGAGAAGGGTCAGGGGAGTGCGCAGCTCGTGCGACATGTTTGTAAAGAACCGGATTTTTTGGCGGCTGTTCTTTTCGGCTTCTGCCTGACGTTCGCGTTCAATGGTCAGGGATGTCGTCAGTTTTATTTTTGTGATGAAGAAATACACCACAAAGGCCACGATTGCCAGGATAAGCACCAGATATAACAGCCAAGCATAAGCCGTCGAATAGAATGGTGGCCGCACGCTTATGTTGAGGAGCACGCTGTCGTCGTTCGGCGTGATTGTGTTCCGGATATGAAGCTGGTATTTGCCGGGCGGAAGGTCTGGATAGTGGATGGGCGGTGAGAGGGATTGTGTATGCCAGCTGTTCTCGAACCCTTCCAGCCTGTACATGTAACGCACCTGATTGGAACGGGAGGGGTAATCGCTGCCTACTATGAAGGCAAGGTCGTTCTTGTAATATGGCAATGAAATCCTGTCAGAGTAGCGGAGCCCTTTTTCAAGAATGCCGGACTTGTCCCCGGGACGTACCGGTTCGCCGTTGACAAGCAGCCTACACAGGGACAGGGAGCAGGACTTGTATATCCCTTTCAGTTGCTTTTCAGAACTGACGGCTATGCCGTTGGATCCACAAAGGAACAGTTTTTCCCCCACACGTGAAATCTGGCCGGGGAACATTGATAGAAGCGGAAAACCATTCTCGGGCTCATAATTATCAACGAAGCAGGTTACGGGGTCGTAGCAGCACAAGCCCTTTCCGGTGCCGATCAGGAGCCTTCCGTCGGAGCACTCGTGGAGGGCCCCTATATAATCGCTTGAGAAGCTTGAATTCCGTACAGTAGCCTTTGTGAATGTATTCTTGTCACGGTCGAATTGTAACAGCCCGGATCCGGCCGTCCCGACATAGATGCTCCCGTCCGTCGTTTCGATGATTGACGTGGAAGTCAGGGTGCCTCCTGCGGAGAGTGCCTCCAAAGAATGGGAATAACTTTCCACGACTCCGTTCGAAGGAGAGTATCTGCATATCGTATTGCCGACAATCCATATCGATTCGGAGTCCGAGGAAACAAGCATGCGATCCGCCTCATAGATATGCCTGTTTATTTCGGGGATGGGATTGACCACTCCTGTCCGTGGGTTCAGTTCATAGACCCCCTGAAGTGTGCCGATAAATATATTGTCGCCGAAAAACACCGATGACAGAACGCATTCCGACCTGGTGCTGTTGTCTTTGGGGTTGATGGTATAGTGCCTGGTTTTACCGTTGGAAGTATTATAATGCCAGAGCCCTCCCATGTGGGTGCTTATCCATATCGAAGAGGAGTCCTTGTCTGCAAGGAAATCTTTGATATTGTATAAAGAGAAAGGCAGTTCGCTCAGCACATGGGCATGATCGCCATCAAACCGGATAAGGCCCTTTCCTTCCGTCGCGATCCAGAGGTATTTGCCTGAAGCGAAAAAACTGGTTGCAAAGATGGATCCGGAAATCCCCAGATCCAGAAGGCTCGGTGATTCTTCTTCGAACAGGCAATAGTCAAGGCCTCCGAAATACGTCCCTATCCACATTGTGCCAGACCGGTCTTTCAGGAGGGACCAGATGGAAAGGTTGCTGAGCCCTGGATGCCCGTTCGAGGACATGCCCTGGTGTAGCACCTTGGAGGCGCCCAGATCCAAAATGTCTACCCCCCTGGAAGTGCCCAGCCAGATACGTCCCATGGAATCTTCCGCCATTGTCCGCACGTAGTCGTCGCAGATGGAAAGCGCGCCTGACGAGGAATTATAGGGGGTGAATCTCCCGTCCTCCAGGCAAAACACTCCTTGGTTGAAAGCGCTGCACCAAAGCCGGTTGCGGGAATCTGCGAAAAGCGACAGGACTTCATTGCAGGGGAGTATGCATTCTTCGTCTCCGCCCGCAAGCCGCATCGCAATCAGGCCGTTTTTCTTCGTGCCGATGAAAAGGGTGTCCCCAAGCTCCAGCAGCGATGATATGGTTACCCCGGGAGTGTTCAGGTTCTTAATCTCCGACAACCCCTTGTCCCGGTTCCAGAGCAGTATCCTTTCGGCGCAACCAATCCATAGTCCGGAGCGCCCTGCCTGCATGGAAATTTCCGGAGGGGATGCAGTGTTGTCCTGGGTGTAGAGGACGTCGAAATGTTCGCCTGAAAGGTCGTAACGCAGGACGTTGTAATTCGCATTGATAAACAGGGACCCTCTTCCGTCGCCGCATATCGTCGGCACCCGGTTCGACATTACCCATTTGTCGTGCCCTGCCAGGGGAAGGGGATAGAACAACGATCCTTCGCAGTATTTGATGCCTTCCCTGGTGCCGACCCACAGCGTCCCGTTCTCATCCTGGTATAGACCGTTGACGGCCAGCTGGGCAAGTCCGGATTCAACACCTTTATGATGAAAGTGCAGGTCCGGAACGGCTGTCAGCAATAGTGATATAATCAGTGCAAACATATAATAACCACGAAGATAGCATAATAATATAAAAAAAGTAAAACTTAAACTAAATAAGGGCAATTATTGTTGTATTTAAAGACAATTATTATGTATCCCTCAATTTATTAAGAACTTAAATTTGCACCAAACACCACATGATATGAAATACTTGCCTCTGATCGCACTGTTGTTGTCGCCGTTGATGCTGTCTTGTATCCATGGCTCAAAGGTGTCGCCCGTCATAAAAGATACATATCCCAGGCTGATTCTCAGCAGGTCGGACATTAAAACGATGCGTCAAAATGCCCTTTCAGGAAAGGAGCCGTACAAGTCGTGCTATGAGCTTCTGGCCAAGAAAGGCGCCAAGGCCGTTGAGGGGAAATGGACCCCGTCCGCATATATCGGAGATGATGGATATGCCCTCTTCAAACATTCCCAACGCGACGGCGGTATGGCAAGGGACCTTGCAATCCTTTGGCAGATAACAAAAAAACCTTCCTATGCAGAAGCTGCTGTAAAGATTCTTCAGACCTGGACAGAAACCGAAGAGTGGCCGGGAATCAGGATTAATGACTCTACCGATGGCGGCAACGGCGGCATGCTCGCGTCGCGCAGTATCTTCCCCTTTCTCTATGCATTCGACCTGCTGATGGCCGACAATCTGGTGCCGCAACAGACATGTGACCGTTTTTATGAGTGGATACGTGCGCTGGTCCCGGTAATCAAAGAGGGGGAGCACCGCTGGAAATTCAACAATTACTACGACAGGCAGTATTTCCAGAACCATCTGGCAGCTGCAACGATGGGGTTGTTCTCTATCGCAGTCATCCTTCGCGATGAGGCTCTACTTAAGTATTCATTTGACTGCAGGGACAACGAAAGGGATGTTCTGGATCTGATTCAAGGGAGTATTCTGATGGAGGGTGATGACCCTTACTACCGCGAGCCGGAGTACCATCCGGTTTGTAATGGCGAAGTGTATGACCGTTACCGTCATTTTGAATTGGGCGGTCATTACAAGGATTATGTGACAAAACCGGACAGGGGACTGCAATACTGCAACCTCACGGGTAGCTTGCTGGTGATTATTGCAGAAATATGCAGGAATAACGGTTTGGATCTATATGGCTGGACAGGGGAACATGGCGAAAGAATTCCTTTGATCTGGAGCCACTATGCCCGTTATTATGCAACCCACAACTGCTCCGGCAGTATTTATTCCGGGGAGGAGTGGTACATCAACATCAACGATGAAGCAACATCCGCTTTCTGGGAGGTTGCCAATGCACGTTTCCCCGGAAACCCCGACTATGAAAGCGTCCTGGCTGCCAACGATCGGGTCAAGTGTTGCGAGATGCATCTGTTCGGACCTGTAGTTTTAACACATGGAAGAGATATATAGTGTTATGAAACGTTTTATCATATTATTGATGCTCGGCGCAATGTTGCCGGGTTTCGCCCAGAGCAGTCTGGTAAGGGTCAGCGGAGTTGTTGTTGACTCTGATGGAAATCGTATCCCCGGTGTCGGTGTGATTGAGAAAGGCACCGACCGGGGAACCGGTTCCGGATTGAATGGCGAGTTCTCGTTAAATGTGACAAAAGGCTCTGTCATTGTCTTTTCAGCCCTTGGTTATGAAGAACAGGAGATGCCTGAAGAAAAGCTTCATGACGCGACAGTGGTGCTCTCAGAGTCGTCACAGTTCCTTGAGGAAACCGTTGTCGTCGGGTATGGTGTGCAGAAGAAAGTCAACCTTACCGGGGCTGTATCATCCGTCAATATGGATGAAATGCTTGGCGGCCGTCCGGTGACGAGCCTTTCCTCCGGTCTGGCCGGCCTGAGCGCTGGTCTGTATGTGAATCAGAATTCCGGCCGGCCCAATGCCGACGGCGCCACATTGCTGATCCGTGGGCGTGGTACCCTGAATAATTCAGCACCCCTTGTCATCATTGACGGTATTGAAGGCGATATGTCATCGGTAAATCCTCAGGATGTGCAGTCGATCTCCGTATTGAAGGATGCGTCATCCTCTTCCATATACGGTTCACGGGCAGCAGGAGGAGTCATATTGATAACTACGAAGACCGGACAGGCTGGAAAGATTTCAGTCAGCTACCATGGCTATGCATCGGTCGAAGCCCCCAGCCATCTGCTTGAGACCATCCATAACTATGCAGACTATATGGGGTACTACAACGAGGCGCTCCACAACACCGATCCCAGCGCAAAGCAGCAGTATTCCGACGATATCATAGAGCTGTGGAGGGCCAACGAGGGAAATCCTCTTTATCCCAATACCGATTGGACGAAAGAGGTTTTCCAGATGGGAATTGCAGACAGACATGACCTGTCCTTCTCCGCCGGCACCGACCGCATGTCCATCTTTGGATCCCTGGGTTACCTGCATAACCCGGGCATCGTCGAGAATTCGGCATATACAAGGTACAATGCTCGCATTAATGCGCAGGTGCGTGCGAACAAATATCTGACTCTCGGAATCAATGCAAGCGGCAAAGTGGGACAGGCTGATATAGGTTCCAGCCAGATGAAGTCCCTTTTCGGCGCTGTCGGAATGCCCGGACTTATATACCGTTATGAGGACGGCCGTTACGGCGGTATTGAGAACCCTGAGGAGAATGCCCAGTGCCAGAGCCCCCTGTACTTATTCAATCAGGTGAAGGGAGTCATAAACGACAATACGACAATGGCCCGTTTCTACGCATCTGCAAAGCTCCTGGAAGGCCTTACGCTGGATGGCTCTGTCAATTATACCCAAAGCGTCAGCAGGCAGAACTCGCACCCTGAGTTTGAAGATCTCTGGAGCTTCAGGATGAATACCATAGTGTATGCAAAAAACGGAAATGATTATGCATACAACAGTAACACGACATCCACCAGGGTGCTTACGGATGTAATTCTGCGATATAACCATGATTTTGCGGATAAACTCTCGGTAGGAGGCATCCTGGGTGCGAGCCAGGAAAAAGCGGTGACCGAGTCTTTCAACGCAAAGCGCTATTCCCTTATTGCGAGTTCCGTATCCGTGCTGAATGCTGCTACCGGAGTAATGGAAACCAATGGAAACAAGTCCGATTGGGCGATGCGTTCTTTCTTCGGCAGATTGAACCTGGCGTGGGAAGATAAATACCTGTTCGAGGCTAATGTCCGCGCTGACGGTTCTTCACGTTTCCGCATCGGAAAGCGATGGGGCATTTTCCCCTCTTTCTCGCTTGGTTGGCGTATGGATAAGGAGTCGTTCCTTGCCGGAGCCAAATGGGTTTCGCAACTCAAATTGCGCGGTTCGTGGGGATCTCTCGGTAACAACGCAGTCGGGAACTACGAATATCAGTCAGTATTCAACAAAGACAACTATGTGCTGAACAGCGGCATCGCCCAGGGAGTTGCGATCCTTTCCATCAGCAACGCGGACATTACCTGGGAGACCACTTACGTGACTGATATCGGCCTGGATTTCGCCTTCCTGAAGTCCCGTCTTTCCGGATCCTTCGACTGGTATCTGAAAGATACGCGCAATATCCTTGTGGACCTTCCCGCTCCGCTCCTTGTAGGCAACGCATCAATTCCCACTCAAAATGCCGCACGTGTAAGCAACAGGGGTTTTGATCTGGATATCCGCTGGCGTGACCGGATTGGATCCTTCAACTGGTATTTCGGTGGCAATCTTGCATATGTAAAGAACAAAGTGGAGACATATAAGGGTGACGAAGCGACGATCAGCGGATCCAATATGATAAAGGAAGGTTACCCCATCAATGTCCAGTATGTTCTGGCGGTTGACCGCATCCTTCAGACGGACGAGGACATGCTGCTGGTCAAGCAGATGCAGAAGAATGCCCCAGTCGATCCGGTGAGCGGTACCAAAAAGAATCCGTTCTCTGCTTATGGCACGCCGGCGCTTGGAGATTTCCTGTATAAGGATCTCAACGAAGACGGCATTATCGACGAGAAAGACCGCTATGCAGTAGGAAACGGCAACATTGCTCCCTGGATTTTCGGTATCCAGGCGGGATTCGACTGGAAGCGGATTGATTTCTCTTTGATGATTCAGGGTAATGCCGGTTACAAAGTACTCTGGATGGATGATTTCAATATGGGATACCTTAATTATGGCGGCCCGATAAATACCAGGCTTGCAGAAAATGCATGGCGTCCCGGCGTCACCGATGCAACTGCTCCGCGCCTTCTCACCCGAACGAATGCAATCAATAACCAGCCGAGTGATTACTGGGTCGAAAACAAATCTTACGTCCGTCTGAAAAATATCCAGATAGGATACTCCCTTCCAGAATCTTTGACAGCCGCTTTGGGCGTGAGTAAAGTTCGTTTCTACGTGTCTGCCGAGAACCTCCTCACATTTACCGGATATCATGGTATAGACCCGGAAGTCGGCGGCACCACATACCCTACACTGAAACAGTTTGTCACAGGTATTAACCTTACGTTCTGATATGAAAAAGACTATAATAATCCCGTTGATCATTATGCTTCTGCCCGGGTGCATGTCCCTGGACAAGGCTCCTTATGATTCTGTTGCGCAGGGTAATTTCTGGAAAACGGAGACGGATGCAAAACAGGCTATTATGGGGGTATATGCTCAGATGAAGCACCAGGGGGCATTTGGATATATGCCTTTGCTGGACACTTATTCCGACATTGCACATGGCCCCGGGAGCCCTTTGGAAGTAGGTACTTACACTGCAAAGGAAGACTTCCTTGTTGCAAACTGGAAAGATACATGGACCGGGGTCCACAGGGCCAATACCGTGCTGAAAAATGTGGCTGAAATGTCCATCGGAGACGATGTGAAGGGCCCCGTTTTGGGAGAAGCCCACTTTATGCGTGCCCTCTATTATTTCCACCTTGTCGATCTGTTCGGTTCCGTTCCCATCTATGATGAGAGCTGGGATATAACCAAAAAGTTCATGAAAATGCTCCTGCCCCGCTCTTCCCAGGAAGAATGCTGGAAATTCATCGAGGATGACCTTACCGAGGCAATAGCCCTATTGCCTGTAAAATGGGCAGACAGTGACCATGGTAGGGCGACGAAAGGCGCCGCCTATGCCTTGAGGGGAAAAGCTCGACTGTATCAGAAGAGATGGAGCGGTGCGATAGAGGACTTCGAAGAGATAGTCTATGACAAGAATGCCTCGTACGGATATTCCCTTTACCCGGATTTCTACGCACTTTTCCAGACTGCCGGAGTCATTCCCGGAAATCATGAGGAGGTTTTTACCGTCCAGAATATGGGTCCGGTCTTGGGGATGGAATTTCCCATGATTTATGGGACCCGCGGAACATATGGTTCCGGACGTGCCACCTGCATGCCGAGTATCAAGTTGGCTGATATGTATGAGATGAAGGACGGCAAAGCTTTCAACTGGGATAATTTCATCCCGGGCTTCACCACGAACGATGCGGTCAAGCGCACGGCTTTCGAGGCCAAACTGAACAATCAGCTGGACGGTTATGATGCAGTTCCCGATACGGCCCTGCTCGGCAGTATCTACAGGGGCAGGGATCCGCGCCTGAATTGGACCTTGATAGTTCCCTACTCATGGTATGAAGGATGGGTCACCGACGCTTCGAAATGGCAGCAGTATGCCATCGCTTCCGGATGCACCGCTGCAAATGGTTTCATCCAGTTTGACCGTGGTTGGAGAGTCTATCTCTACCGAAAATTCGTACCGTGCGGAGATATAGGCGGAACCCTTACCAACCGCAGGCACAGCCCGGTAAATTTCTCCATCATACGTTTTGCCGATGTTCTGCTTATGTTGGCAGAAGCTTACAACGAGAACAATGAAACTGCCAAAGCAGTTATCGAGGTCAATAAAGTCCGCGCGCGCGTTGGAATGCCTGGTATTGACAGTGGCCCCTCATGGCTTGCTGCAGGAGGGCAGGCAGGTATGCGTGAACGTATCCGCAATGAGCGCGCTTACGAACTTGCCGGGGAGGGTCACCGTTTTTCGGATATCAGAAGATGGGGAATTGCTGAAGCACTGTTGAATGGCCGCAAAGAGCATGAGATTACGGGTTTGACATTGTTCACCAGGTCTTTCGATTCCAGAAATAATCTCTGGCCCATTCCTTCTGAAGAAGTTACGAACAATCCTAAACTTTTACCTAATAATCCAGGATGGTGATGAAGAGAATACTTTGTATGTTGTCTTTGGCAGCTCTGCTGCTTTCTTGTGTCCAGAAAACAGGATGCGGTAAATACTCCGGAGCACTGGAGGTGGGAGCTGTAACCGAAGTCGTGAATGCCTCACTCGACTGGCAGCTGAAACACATGCCGGAAGATGGCCGCGCGTGGTATAACCCTCCATACACAGGTTGGGCGGATGGTGTGCTTCTTGGCGCTGCTGCAACCTGGCCCAATATGCCCGGCCTTCGTGAACAACTCCAGGCCATAGCCAAACAGAATCGCTATGAGCCGGCCCCGAAATGTTTCAACCCTGCCAATGGGTTGGCAGTCAGCATGTTGTATGTGAGTCTTTATCTCGATGATCCAAAGCCTCGTTTTTTAAAAGACCGCATCGCCGATTTTCAGGAAGAACTTGATGTGTTGGCAGGAGGTTGGCAGAAACTTTCTCCCACGATCGAGAGGATGGACTATCTGATGAAGCATTGGCCAGAGACTGACGATCTTGATTTTATGACCGTTGCCAATCACGAGAAATGGAGTTGGTGCGATGCGCTTTACGTGGCAGCCCCCACATTTGCCATCATTGCAAACATCACAGGCTGCGATGAGTACCGCGAGTTCATGAACAGGGAGTTCTGGCGCACGACAGAGTATCTGTACTCCCCATCAGACAGCCTTATATTCCGCGACAGCCGTTTCTTTTCCAAAAAGGAACCTAACGGGGAAAAAGTCTTCTGGGGGCGTGGAAATGGTTGGGTGCTGGCGGCTCTTGCAAGGGTGATCGACTTGCTGCCTCAGGATTATCCTGATATGGGACGGTACGAAACCATGTTCAAAGAAATGGCGGCAAAACTGATCAGGCTCCAGGGAAAAGATGGTTTCTGGAGAGCCAGTCTGCTGGATCCTGAAGATTATCCCAGCCCGGAGAGCAGTTCCACGGGGCTTATTTCCTATGGACTCTGGTGGGGGATTAACAGCGGCCTGCTGGATGAAACGATTTTCCTACCCGTCGCACAAGCCGGATGGGAAGCGTTGGTTTCAGCGGTTCAGCCATGCGGCAAGTTGGGTTGGGTGCAGCCCATAGGCGATACGCCGGAACACTTGTCTGCCGAAAAGAATGAAGTTTACGGAACAGCCTCGTTGGTACTTGTCGGCGGGGAGATATTAAAATACATTAACACAAACACTAATAATTCATCTCTATGAAAAAAATTCTTATTCTTTTGATGGCGACACTTGCCATTGCAAGCGTTTCCTGTAAAAAGGACCCTGTGGAAACAGGCCCTACTAAACTTTCAGTAGTTACTGACGACCTTGTAACCGTGCCGTATGCCGGCCAGACCGGTATTGTCGTGGAATTCATCTGCGATGGCGAATGGGAAGCAAAGATTACTACCTCCGAGCAGGGATGGATTGATTTCTCAGGGGCAAATACAGGCGAGGGTAATGGAAAGGTTACGCTCGATGTCCAGGCTAACGGCGAAAAGACGGAGAGAACCGCGACGGTGGATATTACTGCCGGAGAATTGAAGGCATCCGTGCAAATCAAGCAGGATGGGAAAAAGTTGGAGATTACCTTCAAACATCCTTCCATCGCCTTCACTGATGAACAGTTTGCCAAGATCAAGGCTGCTTATGCTGCCGGCGCTCCCACGGTGAAGGGGGCGGTGGACCTGATCTTTGCCCGCGCAGGAGGCGCTTATGATCCCGAAACCGTAACCGTTGCACAGAAGCAGGAGAATACGGATATGGGAACGCTTTACAAGTATATGAAGGGACCCTCTGCACTTGCCCTTCACCGAGCCGTGGCATACTATCTGACAGACGATGCCGATAAAAAAGCCACATATGCCGCAGGGGCGGTGGATATCCTTTACAGTTGGGCAAATGCCTGCAAGGATGTGGATTATCCCATTAACGCCACGGACTCTGATGAGCCTACAGTTGGCGCGGGCATGTATCTGTCGCGGGTGGCGTGGCCCTTCTTTGTGGTATATGACTGCCTCGGGGGGTCTGTGTATATTCCTTCCGAGAAGGATGCCGTTATCGTTGCCTGGTTCCGCAATATTGAAAAGGCTGCTAAGGCAAGCATCAACAGCTGGGACAATAACGATTACTTTGGCAAGCAGTATTGGAACAACCAGCTGGCCGCCCATATGTGGGGCCTTCTAAGCATCGGGTATGTGCTTGAGGATGCGTCCCTTGTGCAGTATGCGATAGATTCTGATGAAAACCCCCGGGATTTTTATGAACTGATACAGAACTGCATCTTCATGGAAGGGGATACTCCATGTTCCAGGGAGAGTTCCGGCGCAGCCGTTCAGACTGGTGAAATCTATGACCGCTACCGTCATGAAACCGCTCCGCTGAAGGGCTTGCAGTACACCAGCCTTACGTTGCAGATTCTTTCCTGCGCTGCCCGTACCTGCTACAACAACGGTATCGACATGTATGCATACACTGCTCCTGGCGGAGAGAACCTTCGCCTTTGCTATGAGTTCTATGCTCCTTTCTATGAGAAGCTTGATGCGGACCTCCAGGGTGGCTACTACACCGGCGAGACAGACCGCCTTAGCAAGGCGGGCGATATGCAGGGGCTGTTCGAACTCGGTCTGAATGCATATCCGGACAGCGAACCTATAAAGAAGGTCATAAACGCAATTCCCAACAGGTATCAGAACAAAGTCCAAATGCACGATCAGCTTGGATATACCCGTCTGTACAGCATTGATGCAGATTCAATAAATTGATAGACATGAAAAAGAACTATTTAAAACCTGAAATTGTTACCCAGGATATCATGCTTGAGAACAGTCTATGCACCCTGAGCGGAGTCGAGTTGCTTAGTACTCTAGATCCTTTCCTTCCCGATGAGGACGGCGTTTCATATTTTTAATCTATAGAGGCATGAAAAAGTTATTATACATAGCCACAATTGCCGTTCTGGTATCGGGATTGGTATCTTGTTCCCAGAAGGAATCCCAGGATTTCACTATTGAAGAAAAAGTAAATGAGTTTGGACTCGTAAAGAAAACGTTCAAGGTGCCAGCCACGAAGACTAATCTGGCTGGAGACGGCCTATCTTTGGTCTGGTCTTCCACGGACAAAATCAATATCTTCGATGAAACAGCTACCTGTTCCAGTTACGCATCTTTCGATGCAAACGCAGCCGGAAGTTCTACGACCTTTTCCGGATATGCCGATGTAAATGCGAGCGAGTTCTATGCATTGTATCCCTATAACGATGAAGCTACGTGGAATTATTCTACCAAGACTATCAAAACATATCTCTCCCACAAGCAGACAGGAGCCCTTTCCGGATTTGCGGACGGGACGAATCTAGCGGTTGCCAAGGCAAGCGGCAGCTCTTTGACGTTTGTCAATCTCGGGACCCTGCTTAGATTCACAATAACAGCTTCTGATATAACGGAGATTGTCATCAAGGCGAACAACTCGGAGAAACTTGCCGGAGACGTGTCCATCGTGTTCGACGGCAGCGGTAATCCTTCCATCGATACGGATGCCCTTGGTGTTGCCTGGAGTAAGGTCCAGCTTGTTCCTGAAGGCGGCGGTTCTTTTGCCCCTGGCACTTACAACATCGTGGTGCTTCCCTTCGGTCTTACCGACGGTTTGACTGTGAATGTCACCAAAACGGACAATAAAATTTACAGCAAGGCCAAGAAGACAGCGGCAACGGGTTCCGCAGGTCGCGTTTTTGAGCTTGGTGTCTTGGACAGCGGCCTGTCTTTCGACCGCGACAAATTGTCATTGACTCCCAGCGCTGCGGGAAACATGGCCTTGTTATATACGGCAGCTCAGAAAAACCTTATCAAAGGCGCTACCGGAACATCGAGCCTCATTACCGCACGCGACCTTACCAACGCCCGTGGCAAGGGAATCAATTCTTATGATATAGAAGCCGTAACAGATGTAAACAAAGCGACTACAGATCCAAGCGAATTCTATGACAATTGTGCAAATGTGGCTCTGATGACTTTGAATGCATTCATGTATGCCATGATGGGGAATGGTTCTTTGAGAACCACGACGTCTGGCACTTATGCCACGCCTCTGCTTTACGACTGGGCGGACGCATGTAAAAGTGTCGAATATACAACTAAGGAAACTGCCGGTCCTTTGCTCGCAAGGGCGTGCTTCCCCTTCTTTGTGTATTATGAGTTTGTCCGTGGAACAGCATTTTCTACTTCTGCGCAGGATGCCGTGATAGATACATGGCTCCGGCATATCGCTGATGTGATTAAGGAATCCCAGGCTTATTGGCAGAGTAACGATTATCTCGATCAGCAGTACTTCCAGAATCATGCCCTGGCCTGTGACTGGGGATTGCTTTCTATCGGTTATGCCATTAAGGACATGTCACTTGTCGAATACGCGCTCGACAGCATCGACAATCCCCGCGATATTTATGACTGCCTGCAGGGTTGCATCCTGATGGCTGGTGACAGCCCCTGCGCAAGGGACCTCAACGGGGTCGCTCCTCAGACAGGCGAAATGATTGACAGATACCGTCATTACACAGCCACCAACAAGGGCTTGCAGTATTCCATGCTTTCTCTGCAGATCCTTTCCACCATCGCACGTTCATTGAAAAATGAGACGGGGGGGAGCATCAATCTCTTTAATTATACTTGCCCTACCGGGGAAAACCTGGAACTGGCATTCAACTTCTATGCTCCATTCTATGCTTCAACTCCTCCGGATGCCAGCCTGCAGGGTGGGTATTATACCGGTGAGAGTGAAAGGATCGGTTTGGCAGGTGACCTTCACGGACTCTTCGAACTTGGTTACAACGAGTATCCTTCCAATACCGCGATCCGGAGTGTGATTTCCGCTATTCCCAACAGGGCGAGTAATACCAAGGCAAGCAGCATTGCATATCCGAACAATGCACAGGTAATGCAGATGCATCAGCAATTGGGCTATACCCGCTACTTAAGTGTTGATGTGGATATTACGAATTAATTAAGTTTTTGGTTATGAAAAGAGAAGCATTCAAGATGTTCCTCAAACCCGGGTTTGAGGAAGAGTACAAGAAGCGCCACGTTGCCATTTGGGCGGAACTAAAAGAGCTGCTGAGCGAATCGGGCGTGAGTGATTATTCGATATTCTGGGATAAAGAAACCAACATCCTCTTTGCAGTGCAGAAAACTGCCGGAGAAGGCGGATCGCAGGATTTGGGGGACAATCCCATAGTTCAGAAATGGTGGGCCTATATGGCGGATATCATGGAAACCAATCCGGATAATTCGCCTGTAAGCATTCCTCTGCCGGAATGTTTCCATATGGATTAGGTTCTCTTCGTTCCACGATTTCTGTTTCCGGGAGTCTGTCGTGAGGCAGATTCCCGGTTATTGAAACAAAAAATGTCTTTAACAATGAACTATATGAAAAAAGTGTTTACTGCAGGATTGTTATTGCTTTTGTATGCTGCAGCATACGCAGAAGTGAAGCTTCCCCATGTCTTCTCAGACAATATGGTTCTTCAGCAGAACAGTTCCGTCGCCCTCTGGGGGACTGCCAGGGAGGGCGCAAGGGTATCCATATCCCCATCGTGGGCCAGGACCCGGACCGTTGTTACTGCCGACGCTGACGGGAAGTGGGAAACACGCATTCAGACGCCCGGCGCCGGCGGCCCGTATGAAATTGTTCTGAGCGACGGAGAGAAGCTGAAATTGAGCAATATCATGATAGGGGAAGTATGGTTCTGCTCCGGGCAGTCGAATATGGAGATGCCCATGAGAGGATACAGTTCACAGCCGGTCGAAGGAAGCATGGACATTATCCTTGGCGCAAATCCCCGAACTCCTATACGAGTGTGTACGGTATCCAAAGCCAAATCCGATAAAGAAGAGGAGGATTGTGCCTGCAGATGGCTGGAAAATCGTCCCGAGGTTGTGTCGGCTACAAGTGCAACCGCGTATTTTTTTGCGAAACAGCTATATGAAACATTGGGAGTGCCGGTCGGCATTATCGTCTCTAAATGGGGCGGTACCCGTATTGAGAGCTGGATGCAGGGTGGAGAACTGTTCAATGCCATGGTCGCCCCGCTTATCCCTTATACCATCAAAGGCTGGATATGGTATCAGGGGGAGTCGAACCGGGACAATGCCGACCATTACGCTTCTCTAATGGAAAGCTATGCCCGCATGATGCGGGAGCGCTGGACTGCGCCGGATATGCCGTTCTACTATGCGCAAATCGCCCCGTACATTTATGAGGGGGAAAACGGAACGTCTGCGTGCATGATACAGGAAGCTCAGGAAAAGGCGCTTGACCTTATCCCTCACAGCGGAATGGCGGTAACTGTGGATATAGGCGATCGGGATTGCATCCATCCTGCCAGGAAAAAGGAAGTGGGACAGAGACTTGCAGCGCTTGCGTTATGCCATGATTACGGCCTCAAAGGTTTCGTGGCCGATGCTCCCCGCTACAAGTCGATGAGCGTTGGAGAAGGTGTTATAAATGTACAATTCACGGATTATGGCCATGGAATGGCTCCGCTCGGTCATGATATCACAGGTTTTGAAGTTGCCGGCGAGGACATGGTTTTTTATCCGGCTGCCGCAAAAGTGGCCTCTGACCGTAAGAGCGTGGATGTAGATATCCCATCTGAAGTCAAATCTCCAAAGGCTATATGCTATGCATTTCGCAATGTTCCCGGCAGGGTTAATCTGATAAGTGCATGGGGTATTCCCGTGGGGCCATTCAGGGCAGATGTTATTGAGGGATGCCTGTAAAAGATTCCCGGTTATTGAAATAATATCAATGCATGTATTATGAAATTGATTGTGGTATTGTTGCTCCCTTTATTTGTTTTTTTGGGAAATACATCTAAAAGGATGGAGTTTAGGTCGTTGGCAAATCGTATCATTGGAGTTGCTTTCTATGATGATTTTAATTCTGACTGGCAAGATAAGTGGCATTTAGATGGTAAAAGGGCAAAAGTGGTACTAAAAAACGGTGGCTTGGAGATGTATGCAGGTACCGAAGCATATAATGATGAGGATCACGCTGTTTTATGGACAAAAAAAGAGTTTGGTGGAAATCTTATGATAGAATATGACTTTGTGAGATTGGACAGTTCTAAATATCATTTTGTCAATATCATTTATATACAAGCGACAGGAAGTGGCGCCGGGCGCTATGCCAGAGATATTATTAAATGGAATTGTTTGAGGAAGAAGCCTAAAATGAGCACATATTTTGATAATATGAATCTTTATCATTTGAGTTATGCGGTAACACCTGTTCCTTCTGAGGGTAAATTTGATTATATCAGAGCCAGAAGGTATATGCCGGATTTAAAGAATGGACTAAAGGGGACCGAAATGAAGGAAGAGTATATCAATGTCGGTTTATTCGAGGTGGGAATAAAATACCATATTCGTATTATTAAATATGGGACTGACCTTTATATGAATGTTGAAGGTGATGGAAGGGATGAGTTGTTCTATTTTGATGCTTCTGGTTTTCCTGAAGTAGATTATGGACGCATTGGGTTAAGACAAATGTATACGAGGAATTCCAGATATGAGAATTTTGTTGTTTATAATTTAAAGTAGTCCCGTTTTTTTTAACTTTGTAAAAATTACATTATTAATCTTTTTAGAGTATGGCCAATATCTTTTCCCTCGAAGGCAAGAATGCCTGGGTTACCGGCGCTGCATACGGCATAGGGTTCGCCATCGCCAAAGCATTTGTGGAAGCCGGCGTGAAGAACATAATCTTCAACACTTCCAATCAAGCGTCCATGGAGAAGGCCCTGGACAATTACAAGGAGGCGGGCATCGACAACGTGCACGGTTATGTCTGCGATGTCACCAAGGAAGACGATGTCAAGGCACTCGTTGAAACCATCCACAGGGAAGTCGGTCAGATCGACATCCTGGTAAACAACGCCGGCATCATCAAGCGCATCCCTATGCACGAGATGAAACGCGCTGAGTTCCAACAGGTTATCGATGTAGATCTGGTGGCTCCCTACATCGTTTCCAGCGCCGTCCTTCCGGAGATGATGGAGCGCCGCGAGGGGAAGATCATCAACATCTGCTCGATGATGAGCGAACTCGGACGCGAGACAGTATCCGCATATGCGGCGGCTAAGGGAGGCCTGAAGATGCTCACACGCAACATCTGCTCGGAATACGGAGAATACAACATCCAGTGCAACGGCATCGGCCCCGGCTACATCGCAACGCCCCAGACAGCACCCCTGCGCGAACGCCAGCCCGACGGCAGCCGCCATCCTTTCGACTCTTTCATCTGCGCCAAGACCCCGGCAGGCCGCTGGCTCGAACCTGATGAACTTGGAGGCCCGGCGGTCTTCCTCGCCTCGCACGCGTCCGACGCGGTGAACGGACATATACTATATGTAGATGGCGGCATCCTCGCTTATATCGGAAAACAACCCAAATAGCATGAAACTTAATTGCACAGTACGCCAGGCATCGAGCAACGTGGATGCCAAGCACTACGACACCGAACGCATCAGGAAGGAGTACCTGGTGCAGAACCTGATGGTGGCGGATGAAATCAATATGGTCTACTCCATGTTCGACCGCATCATCGCCGGAGGAGCCGTTCCCGTGAAGGAGGACCTCCTGCTGAGCGCTCCGGACATCCTCCGCGCCGATTTCTTCACCCAGCGCCGCGAGCTCGGCATCATCAACGTGGGCGGCCCAGGCACCGTGCAGGTGGGGGAAGATGAATACCATCTGGAGTACAAGGAAGCCATCTATGTCGGCCGCGGCGATCGCCACGTCACCTTCAAGAGCGACAGCGCCGACAAGCCCGCGCACTTCTACTTCTGCTCCGCCACCGCACACCGCGAGACAGGCGTGAAGAAGGTGAGCAAGAAGGATGCGGTGGTAATGCATTTGGGGAGCCTCGAGGAGAGCAACGAGCGCACCATCAACCGCCTGCTGGTCAAGGAAGTGGTGCCTTGCTGCCAACTGCAGATGGGAATGACCGAACTTGCTCCGGGCAGCACCTGGAACACCATGCCTGCCCATACCCATGACCGCCGCATGGAGGTTTACTTCTACTTCGAGGTGCCGGACGGCGCCGCGGTGTGCCACTTCATGGGCGAGCCTCAGGAGACTCGCCACATCTGGATGCACAATGAAGAGGCGGTGATTTCGCCCCAGTGGAGCATACATTCCGCCTGCGCCACCCGCAACTACACATTCATCTGGGGGATGTGCGGCGAAAATGACGATTACAACGACATGGACTGGTGCAAGACCGAAGATCTCAAATAAGATGAAGAAATTAATCCTGATAGCAAGCGTGCTTATGCTGGCCGCCTGCGCCCCGAAACCGCAGGAGCAGAAAGTGATGGCGCGTTCCGTGCCCGAACGCGCGGATGATTTCGTTTTCGAGAACAACCTTATCGCCGGCCGCTTCTACGGCAAGGCCCTGGAAGGCAATCCCACATCTCCCGGAATCGACATCTGGGTTAAACTGCCCGGGGCTCTGGTCGCCAACGACTGGTACGCCGAGGCAACCAAGCCCGGCAACGGAAACTACTATCACCAGGACCATGGCGGCAAGGACTGTTATAAAGTGGCAGTCAGCCTCGGCGGAGGTGGCTCCGTGCCTTTCGTCGACGGGAAACTATGCTATCCGGCCACAAACTGGCGCACCAGCGAGATCCTGCACGAATCTCCAGCCGAAATCTCATTCGTGCTGCACTATCCAGAGTGGCAGGCAGGCGAAACCAAGGTCAGTCTCTACAAGACCGTCACCGTTTATGCAGACAGTTATTTCTGCAAGGTCGAGGATGTCTATTGCTTTGACAAAGATTCCCTAACCATCGCCGCCGGCATCTTCCGTCATCCCGAGCAGAATACCATCGAAGCTGAAGCCTTCGGCGAGGATTACTATGCTGTCTGGGAGCAGGCCTCCGACCAGAGCGTCGAGCCCGAAGATGGCATGATAGGCGTCGCCGTCATCATGCCGGGGGCCGATTCCGTCACCATCGTGGACGGCGACAGGCACGGAGTCTGTCTGAAGAAGGTCGCATCCGGAGAGCCCCTCGAGTATTGGTTCGGCTCATGCTGGAGCAAAGGGGAAATCATAGGATTCAACCAGTGGTTCGAGCTGGCGTCATCTTTCTGAATAATATGAAAGCATTCATCAACAAAGATTTTATGCTCCGGACGGATGCTGCCCGGGAGCTCTATCACGGGCACGCCGAAGGCATGCCTATAATCGATTATCACTGCCACCTCGTGCCGCAGCAGATAGCCGAAAACATCCAGTTCCGGGACATCACCCAGCTCTGGCTGGTGGACGGCCACTACGGCGACCATTACAAATGGCGCGCGATGCGCGGAAACGGCGTGAGCGAGGAGTATCTCACCGGAGGTACCAAATCCTCCTGGGAGACCTTCGAGAAGTGGGCGGAAACCGTCCCTTACCTCATGAGGAATCCCCTTTACCACTGGACCCATCTCGAGCTCAGCCGCGTATTCGGCATCGACAAGGTGCTGAGCCCCAAGACCGCCCGCGAGATATATGAGGAGTGCAACGCCATGCTCGCTACGGAGGAATTCCGCGGCCAGGCCCTCATCCGCAAGTTCGGAGTGAAGGTAGTGTGCACCACCGATGATCCAGCCGACGACCTCCGCTGGCACAGGATGATAGCCGAGCATCCTTTCGGCACCAAGGTTCTGCCCGCGTGGAGGCCGGACAAGGCAATGGCAATCGAGGATCCCAAGTCCTACAAGGAATACCTGAAGAAGCTCGGAGAGGCCGCGGATAAGGAAATTGACTCCTATGCCGACCTCATGGAGGCCCTGAAGAAACGTCACGATTTCTTTGCCGCCAACGGTTGCAAACTCTCCGACCACGGCCTGGAGACCTTCTACGCCGCCGACTACAGGGAAATCGAGATCGAGGCCATCTTCAAGATGGTCCTCCTCGGCAAGCGCCCCTCGGAGGGCGAACTCCTGAAGTTCCGCAGCGCGTTCCTGCACGACATGGCTGTCATGGACGCCGAGGCAGGATGGGCACAGCAGTTCCACGTGGGGGCCATCCGCAACAACAATTCGAAGATGTTCAACCTGGTAGGTCCCGACACGGGCTTCGATGCCATACACGACCTGCCTACCGCGGCCGCCGGCCACAGGTTCTTCGACCGTCTCGAGTACGAAGGCAAGCTCGCCAAGACCATTCTCTACTGCCTCAATCCCAAGGACAACGAGGTGATGACGGTCATGGCCTACACCTTCAACGACGGCTCGTTCCCCGGCAAGATGCAGTTCGGCTCCGGCTGGTGGTTCCTGGATCAGGAAGACGGCATGCGCAAGCAGCTGAACGCCCTTAGCGCTCTGGGGCTCCTGAGCCGCTTCGTGGGCATGCTCACGGACAGCCGCTCGTTCATCAGCTATCCCCGCCACGAGTACTTCCGCCGCATACTCTGCGACGTGCTCGGCAAGGATATAGAGGAAGGCCGCCTGCCCGTATCCGAAATGGATTTCATCGGACAGATGGTAGAAGACATTTCTTATAACAACGCAGACCGTTACTTCGGTTTTTAGTACTATGCCAAAGATCATCACTTTCGGCGAGATAATGCTCCGGCTCTCAACTCCGGGCTATCTGCGCTTCGGCCAGGCCGATTCCCTGAACGTCAATTTCGGCGGCGGCGAGGCCAATGTCGCCGTTTCTCTCGCCAACTATGGCTTCGACGTTGAATTCGTCAGCCGTTTTCCCGACAACGACATCGCACGTGCGTGCATCGCCACACTCCGCAAGTATGGGGTCGGCACCAAATACAGCGTCACCGGCGGCGAGCGTCTCGGGATCTATTTCCTCGAGACCGGCGCTGTGGCGCGCCCCAGCAAGGTCATTTACGACCGCGCCCATTCCGCCATCTCAGAGATTGAACCCGGAATGATTGACTGGGACAAGGTATTCGAGAGTGCCGACTGGTTCCACTGGACTGGCATCACCCCTGCCATCAGCCAGGGTGCCGCAGACGTGTGCCTGGAGGCCTGCAAGGCTGCAAACCGCCTGGGCGTCACCGTCTCCTGCGACTTGAACTACCGCAAGAATCTTTGGAAATACGGCAAGAAGGCCGGCGAGGTTATGCCCGAACTGGTCGCATGCTCCGATATAATCCTCGGCAACGAAGAAGATGCCGAGAAGGTGTTCGGCATCAAGCCGGAAGGCTTCGACGCGGCCGCAACCGGTGGCACCATCGACCAGGCCCGCTTCCAGAGCGTAGGTGAGCAGCTCATGGCGCGCTTCCCCCGCGCGAAGAAGGTTATCATCACGCTTCGCGGAAGCATCAACGCCAACCACAATACCTGGGGCGGAGTGCTGTGGAACGGCAGCACCCTCTACGAATCCCCCCGCTACGACATCACCCACATCGTGGACCGCGTGGGCGGCGGAGATTCCTTCATGGGCGGGCTCATCTACGGCCTCCTCACCTATAATGACGACCAGAAGGCCCTGAACTTCGCAGTCGCGGCCTCCTGCCTCAAGCATACTATTTTCGGAGACTTCAACCTCGTCACCGTCGCCGAGGTGGAGAACCTGATGAAGGGCGACGGATCCGGAAGAGTTTCAAGATAAGCGAATATGGAACTGAAGAAAAACTGTAAATATGCCCTTCTGGTTCCCACCAGCATGGGTCTCAGGGTAACCCCCGAGAACGGACAGCCGGTGCAGTGCAGCGACGTGCTGCATCTCTATGCCACCAGCGCTGAGACCAATGTGGCCAGTATCGCATCCTATCTCGGGATGCCCGTGAAGGTGCTGACCACATTCGTTGAGGGCAGCCCCTTTGCCGCATTCATCAAGGCCAATCTCCGCTCCCGTGGGATGGATTTCGAAGGCCCGGAAGTGCCTCAGGGAGGCCCCTGGGGATACCGTCACCAGATCAACATCGCCGACAGCGGTTACGGGTCCCGCGGCCCACGCGTCTGGAACGACCGCGCAGGCGAGGTAGGCAGGCTGCTTAACGTCAAAGATTTCGACCTCGAACGCATCTTCGGCCAGGAAGGCGTGCAGATAGTGCACCTCTCCGGCCTCATCGCGGCCCTCAGTCCGGAAACCAGCCGTTTCTGTCTGGAGATCGCACGCGCTGCCAAGCGCTATGGCAGCCGCATCAGCTTCGACCTCAACTACCGCGCATCCTTCTGGGCAGGCCGTGAGCAGGAGCTCCACGAAGTCTTCTCCGAGATATGCTCGGTGGCGGACATCCTCATAGGCAACGAGGAGGACTTCCAGCTCTGCCTGGGCATCGAAGGCCCCGAGGCCGGCGGCAAGGACATCGCAGCCAAGATAGACGGTTTCAAGGAGATGATTCGCCGCGTGAAGGCGCAGTATCCGAACGCGCAGGTGTTTGCAACCACCCTGCGCCAGGTCAACAATACCAACAGCCACAACTGGGGCGCCATCATGCTCGAAGGCGACACCTGGCACGTGGTCGAACCCCGCGAAATCCACGTCCTGGACCGCATCGGCGGCGGTGACGGCTTCGTGGGAGGCCTGCTCTATTCCGTCCTCAAGGGCTGGGAGAGCGAGAAATGGATTCAGTTCGGATGGGCCACCGGCGCGCTGGCCACAACCTTCCTCACCGACTACGCGCAGCCTGCCGACGAAGAGCAGGTCTGGAGCGTTTGGAAGGGCAATGCAAGAGTAAAAAGATAAACAGACATACAATGAAAGAATTATCGGATATCGGTCTCGTGGGTCTTGCCGTGATGGGCGAGAACCTGGTCCTGAACATGGAAAGCAAGGGCTTCCGCGTCAGCGTTTTCAACCGCACGGTCGAGAAGGTGGACAAGTTCATGGAAGGCCGAGGGAAGGGCAAGAACATCTACGGAGCCCATTCCCTCGAGGATTTCGTGGGCTCGCTCAAGGCTCCCCGCAAGGTTTTCCTCATGGTGAAGGCTGGGCAGGCGGTGGATGATTTCATCGAGAAGCTCATCCCCATCCTCAGCCCTGGAGACATCATCATCGACGGCGGCAACACCCACTTCCCGGATACCGCACGCCGCACGGCGTACGTAGAGAGCAAGGGCCTGCTTTACATCGGCACCGGAGTCTCCGGCGGCGAGGAAGGCGCCCTCAAGGGCCCCTCGATGATGCCCGGCGGCTCTCCCGCTGCCTGGCCCCACGTCAAGCCCATCTTCCAGGGCATCTGCGCCAAGGTCGCGGACGGCTCTCCCTGCTGCGACTGGGTAGGCGAGGGCGGTGCCGGCCACTTCGTGAAGATGGTGCACAACGGCATCGAGTACGGCGACATCCAGCTCATCTGCGAGTGCTACCAGATAATGAAGGACATCCTCGGCATGACCAACGAGGAGATGCACGCCACCTTCGCCGAATGGAACAAGGGCGACCTTGACAGCTACCTCGTGGAAATCACCCGCGACATCCTCGCCAAGAAGGATGAGGACGGCCGCTATGTGCTGGACTACATCCTGGACACCGCCGGCCAGAAAGGTACCGGCAAGTGGACCGCCATCGCCGCCCTCGACCAGGGAGTTCCGCTCACGCTGATAGGCGAGTCCGTGTTCGCCCGCTGCCTCTCCGCACAGAAGGAGGAGCGCGTGGCAGCATCCAAGATACTCGAAGGCCCCAAGCCTGCCAAGTACACAGGCGACCGCGCAGCCTTCCTGGACGATCTGCGCAAGGCTCTTTTCGCCGCCAAGGTGGTATCCTACGCCCAGGGTTACGCCCTGATGCGCGCAGCTGCCAAGGAATACGGCTGGAACCTGAACTACGGCGGAATCGCCCTCATGTGGAGGGGCGGATGCATTATCCGCAGCGTCTTCCTCGGCAAGATCAAGGAAGCCTTCGACAAGAATCCCTCCATTTCCAACATCCTGCTCGACCCTTACTTCAGCGGCAAACTCGCCGAGGCTCAGCAGGGATGGCGCAATGTGCTCTGCACTGCGATGCAGAACGGTGTACCCGCCCCCTGCATGACCGCGGGCCTGGAGTATTATGACGGATATCGCACCGAGCGCCTGCCCGCGAACCTTCTCCAGGCGCAGCGCGACTTCTTCGGCGCCCATACCTACGAGCGCACCGACAAGCCCCGCGGAGAGTTCTTCCACACCAACTGGACGGGCCACGGCGGAGATACGATTTCAACGACCTACAACGCATGATGACTATAGGCAAATACTCATTCGGCGTCGGCGACCGTTTCGCCCACGAAGGAGTCAACCAGCTCAAGGCCCTCATCGAGGCCGAGGAGCGCTTCGGCGTGCACTTTGTTCCCGTGTGGAACAAGAGCAACCGTGAGCACCAGATAGTGGGCACCGAGCCCATCGAGACCCGCCGCGAAGCCGATGCAGCCGTGAAGGCCCTGAACTACAAGGGGCAGTACTTCGTGGATGCAGACCACATCAACCTGAACAATGTCGACCGTTTCATCGACTCATCCGACTTCTTCACTATCGACGTGGCCGACTACATCGGCAAGAGCGGCAGCATGGAAGAAAGGTTCCTCCCTGCAATCAAGGAGGCCGGCCGCATCTACCGCCACATCGCGGAAAAGAAAGGCGCGGACAACTTCGTGACCGAAGTCTCGATGGACGAGGTGGACGAGGCGCAGACCCCCGAGGAACTTCGCTACATCCTCCGCGAGATCGCGAAGGAGGGTATCCCGGTGCAGACCATCGCCCCCAAATTCACCGGCCGCTTCAACAAGGGAGTGGACTACCGCGGGGACCTCGCACGCTTCGAGCGTGAATTCGAGCAGGACCTGATGGTGATCGACGAGGCCGTGCGCGAGTACGGCCTGCCCGCCAACCTGAAGCTCTCCATCCACTCCGGATCGGACAAGTTCAGCATCTATCCCATCATGGGCCGCCTGATCCGCAAGCACGACAAGGGCATACACATCAAGACCGCCGGCACCACCTGGTTGGAAGAGAACATCGGCCTCGCAGTGGCCGATCCCGCCGCCCTCGAGCTTGCGAAAAAGATATATGTGAACGCCCTCGGCCGCATGGCGGAACTCACCGTTCCCTATGCCACCGTAATCGACGTGGACGTTGCCAAACTCCCTGCTCCCGAGGAAGTTGCGAAGTGGGATGCGGAGACTTACGCCCGCACCATGCGCCACAACCAGGCCGATCCCCTCTACAATCCTTCCTTCCGCCAGCTCATCCATGTGAGCTACAAGATCGCGGCGGAGCTCGCGGATGAATTCCTGCCGGCTCTGGAGAAACATACAGACGTTATTGGCGAGCAGATTACGGCAAACCTCTGCGACCGCCACATTGCCAGATTATTCAGTGAAAAGTAATATGAAATACTCATTCGAAGACTTGAAAGGACGCAACTGCGTCATCACCGGAGGCTTCGGCGTGCTGGGCATGGCCCTGACGCGCGGCCTCGCGGAAGCCGGGGTGAACCTGGCAGTCATCAGCCGCAGCAAAGACAATCCCGCCAAGGGCGAGGCGATTGCGAAGGAATTCGGCGTGAAGTGCCTCGGCATCAGCGCCAGCACCCTGGACAAGGCCGCCCTCGAAGAGGCGCGCGATCTCATCCACGAAAAACTCGGCAAGATAGACATACTCATCAACTGCGCCGGAGGCAACTCTCCCAAAGCGACCTGCGCCGTGGAGCAGATGGATGCCGACACCGACCTCGCACAGAGCTTCTACGGGCTCGACATGGAGGGATTCCAGTTCGTCTACGACCTTAATTTCAAGGGCACGCTGCTCGCCACGATGGTCTTCACGACCGACATGATCGAAGCGAAAAAGGGCGTGGTGCTGAACATCTCTTCGATGAACGCTTTCCGTCCCCTGACGAAGATTCCCGCATATTCGGCAGCCAAGGGTTCCATCAACAACTTCACCCAGTGGTATGCAGTGCATGTGGCCCAGCTGGGCATACGCTGCAACGCCATCGCTCCCGGATTCTTCCTCACGGACCAGAACCGTTTCCTGCTCACGGACGAAGCCACAGGCGCGCTCAAGCCCCGCGGAAAGAAGATTATCGCGAATACTCCTACCCACAAATTCGGCGAACCCGAAGATCTGGTGGGGACCATGCTCTACCTGCTCAGCGACATCTCGTCCTTCGTCACCGGCATCGTGATTCCGGTGGACGGCGGCTACAGCGCATTCGGAGGAGTTTAATATGGCAAAGTACGATAAGATCCAAGTGCTGACCGCCATCGGGGAAACGGGGATCGTGCCCGTTTTCTACAATGGCGACGTCGAGGTGGCGAAGAATGTGCTGCGCGCCTGCTATGAAGGCGGCATCCGCGCATTCGAGTTCGCCAACCGCGGCGATTTCGCTCAGGAGGTCTTTGGTGAGCTGGTCAAGTATGCGAATTCTGAACTTCCCGGAATGATTCTGGGCATCGGTTCCATAGTGGATCCCGCCACGTCGGCGATGTACATTCAGTTGGGCGCCAACTTCGTTGTGGGGCCTCTCTTCAATCCAGCCATCGCCCCCATCTGCAACCGGAGGAACATCCCGTATGCCCCTGGCTGCGGCACCGTTACCGAAATAGGGATGGCGCAGGAAGCCGGATGCGACCTCTGCAAGGTCTTCCCCGGCGACGTGCTCGGCCCCGCCTTCGTGAAGGGCCTTCGCGCCCCCATGCCATGGAGCAGGCTGATGGTCACCGGCGGCGTGAAACCCACCCGCGAGAACCTTGAAGGCTGGTTCAAGGCCGGCGTCTACTGTGTCGGCATGGGCGGCAACCTTTTTCCGGCCGACGCCATCGCCGCCGGCGACTGGGCCAGGATCTCCGCGCTTTGCGCAGATGCTTTGAAAATAGTTAAAGAAGTAAGATAATGAGTACACAATCCAAACTGATGACCAACTGGCGCTGGTGGCTCTGCTCGCTGCTTTTTGTGGCGACGACGGTGAACTACCTCGACCGCCAGGTGCTTTCGCTGACCTACGAGAACTTCATCAAACCGGAGTTCCATTGGACGGACGACAACTACGGCACGATCACCGCTTTCTTCTCCATCTTCTACGCGATCGCGTGCCTTTTCGCGGGCAAGTTCGTGGACTGGATGGGCACGAAGAAGGGCTATCTCATCGCCATCGGAGTCTGGTCCGCAGGCGCCTGCCTGCACGCTGCGTGTGGATGGGCCACAAGCCTGATCGTGGGTGAGAATATCGCGGCCCTGAGGGGCATGGAGGTGGCATCCAACGTCGCTCTGGCTATATCCACGACATCCGTCTATTTGTTCCTGCTCTGCCGCGGCATACTTGCCCTCGGTGAAGCCGGAAACTTCCCGGCGGCCATCAAGGTGACGGCCGAATACTTCCCCAAGAAGGACCGTGCGTTCGCGACTTCCATCTTCAACGCAGGTGCATCCGTGGGCGCCCTGGCAGCTCCCCTCTGCATCCCGCCGCTAGCCATGAAGTTCGGCTGGGAGATGGCGTTCATCATCATCGGTGCCCTCGGTTTCATCTGGATGTTCTTCTGGGCGTTCATGTACGAGAAGCCGGAGAAGAGCAAGCACGTGAACGAGGCCGAGTTGGCCTATATCCATCAGGATGATGCCGAAGAAGAGAAGCCCAAGGCGGAGGCGCAGGAAGAGAAGCAGGTATCCCTCTGGAAATGCTTCGGCTTCAAGCAGACCTGGCAGTTCATCACCGGCAAGTTCTTCACCGACGGCGTGTGGTGGTTCTTCCTGTTCTGGGCCCCGTCCTACTTCAGCAACCAGTTCAACGCTCCGGTTACCACGCCCCTTGGCCAGTGGCTGATATTCACTCTGTATCTGATAGTTACGGTGGTTTCCATCGGTGGAGGATATCTCCCGAAGATCTTCGTGGAGAAGAGGGGAATGCACCCTTATCCCGGCCGCATGCTGGCGATGCTGATCTTCGCATTCTTCCCGCTCTGCGCCCTGCTGGCCCAGCCTCTGGGAATGAAGTTCAATTCTGCGTGGATTCCGGCCATCCTGATCGGCCTTGCGGCCGCGGGACACCAGGCCTGGAGCGCCAACCTGTTCTCCACCATCGGTGACATGTTCCCCAAGAGCGCGATTGCGACGGTGACGGGAATCGGCGCCATGGCAGGAGGTGTGGGATCGATGTTCATCCAGAAGATCGCTGGTCGCCTGTTCACCTATTCGGAGAACATGGGCGATGCCTTCACATTCATGGGATTCAGCGGCAAGCCTGCCGGATACTTCATCATGTTCTGCTTCTGCGGTGTGGCCTACCTCATCGCCTGGAGCATCATGAAGAGCCTCGTGCCGAAGTACAAGCCTATAGAGTTGTAGCGTTTTCCGCTGCCTTTTACGAAGATGAGTGCCATCAGGGGCAATGCGAGAATTGCCATGGTGGCACTTATTGGCAGGTAGATGCCGAAGTTGACGTACTGTACCACCAGGAAGGTGACCAGAAGGAGCCCGACGCCTTCACATTCATGGGATTCAGCGGCAAGCCCGCCGGCTATTTCATCATCTTCTGCTACTGCGGCATCGCCTACCTCCTCTCCTGGGTAATCATGAAGGCCCTCGTTCCGAAGTACAAGCCCGTGAAGGGGTAGCCGGTTTGAAAGTCTTCGTTTTTGCTCATTGATTGTTGCAATTTTTACTTTTTTTTTATAAT
>JAEEGI010000720.1_pt1 | contig 91127 bp, 79 predicted proteins | sample 8958751 | NCBI WGS metagenome assembly JAEEGI01 (sample SAMN16246545, study PRJNA631951) | gut metagenome | biome: gut microbiome; feature: rumen; material: KS-attached | host: Bos | place: Iran: Karaj | collected 2018-10 | reverse complement strand
CCTCAAGGAAGACCTCCAGAGAGCCGATGCGGCGCTCGTCCAGGGGAGGAGAAACGGTGTAGTCCATCATCAGGAAGCCCACTTCGCTCCAGGGAACGTCGGGATAGGTCTCGTTCTTCCACTGGACCAGACGGCGGGTGACCTGACGGCCGGCTTCCACGTTGTCGAAGCCAACGTAGTTGTTGATCATGTTGCCGCCCAGGGGGATTCCGTCGCCGGCTTCGCCGTCACGGGGAGGAGACATCTGGCTCATCCAGAACACGTCGGGATACTGGGAGAGCTTGGCCAGCACGGAGGGGAACAGAGTGCCGTCGGGGTCCAGGATGAAGCCGCGGACGCCCTGATCGATGGCGGTCTGCAGGTTGGTCAGGAACATGTCGGAGTCGCCGTTGGCGCTGATGAAGCCGGCCCACTCCATGTTGAAGAGGGGCGCCCAATGCTCATAAGCGTCGGCGGACTGCTGATACAGAGGGCCGCTCTGCTGAACGAGATAAGCGACCTTGAACTTGGGGTTCTTGGTGTAGTCATACTCGGCGTCATAATGGGCGATGGTGTCCAGGTTGATGCTGCCGTCGGGGTTGCAGTTGGGGTAGGCCTTGCCGGTCGCGGCAGGCTGCGTATCACTGCCGCCGGGCTGCGCCGGGGCCGCGGTGGGCTGGCTGGTGGGGGTGGTGGAAGTGCCTTCGCCGCCGCAGGCAGCGAGGGTAAATACCATCATCAGAGCCAGGACCAATGCCAGGATCTTCTTCATGGAATGTCCTCCTTTTCCTTGTTCCTCTCGCATTGCGAAAAGGATCTGTAATAATTTGCTTGTAATTTCTTAAAAATTACCGTCTCATTCTATCATGCTTCCCCCATAAGTCAAGGAAATTCCTCTTGCGATAAGAATAGCTTATAACGCCATAAGTGGAAATGCCGCTCCTTTTTCCCCGCCGCCGGGGGAAAAGCAGGGCGCGGCACCCTTGACATCAGGGACGGTGCATTATATAATCTGAGAATATAAACGGAAAGAGATAATGAAGCGGGGAGAGGGGGAACCGGCATGGAGAAGGAAAAACGGGGGACGGGGGCGCTTTGGGTCCTGGCCGCCGTGCTGGTGGTCCTGATCTTCGTTTCCTTCCTTCTGGGCCGTTACCCGGTGCCGCCTGCGGCGGTGGGCGGTATCCTTCTGAATAAGCTGCTTCATGCTCTGGGCAGCCTCCTGCGTCCCCTGATCCCCGCCGCCGGAAACTGGGGCGTCACGCCGTTTTGGGACGGCAGCATGGAGGCGGTGGCTTGGAACATCCGCCTGCCCCGCATTCTTCTGAGCTGTATGGTGGGCTGCTGTCTCAGCGTCTCCGGCGCTTCCTATCAGGGGGTCTTCCAGAACCCCATGGCTTCGCCGGACATCCTGGGGGCTACCAACGGGGCGGCCTTCGGCGCGGCCCTGGCGATCCTTCTGGGGGCCGCCAGCCAGATGATCACTTTCTCCGCCTTCTGCTTCTCCATCGTCACCGTCGCGGCGGCATTCGCCATCAGCCGCGTGGCGGGGGGCAAGCGGGTGCTGACGCTGGTGCTGGCGGGCATCATGGTGGGTTCCCTTTTCTCCGCCGGTACTTCCTTTATTAAATTGGTCGCGGACCCCTCCAACCAGCTGCCGGAGATCACCTATTGGCTCATGGGCTCTCTCTCCGGGGCCAAATGGAAGCAGGTAGGGCTGGCGGTCGTCCCCATGGCCGTGGGTCTTGCGCCGCTGTTGGCGCTGCGCTGGCGTGTGAACGTGCTGACCCTGGGGGATGATGAAGCGCGGACCATGGGCGTCAGCGCCGGGCGGGTGCGGCTCATCGTCATCCTCTGCGCCACCTTGATCACGGCGGCCAGCGTGGCCGTGAGCGGCATGATCGGCTGGGTGGGCCTGGTGATCCCTCACCTGAGCCGCAAGCTGGTGGGCAACGACTACCGGCATCTGACGCCGGCCTCCATGCTCTTCGGCGCGGCGTTCATGCTGGCGGTGGACAATGTGAGCCGCAATCTGCTGGCGACGGAGATCCCCATCGGCATCCTCACCGCCTTTGTCGGCGCGCCTTTCTTCGTCTGGCTGATCACCCGAAAGGGGGATGCCTTTTGAGTATCGAAGTGCGTGACCTCCATTTCGGCTACGGCAGCGGGGAAGTGCTCCGCGGCGTCAGCTTCACCGCCGCCTCCGGCGAGCTCACCAGCGTACTGGGGCCGAACGGGGTGGGAAAAAGCACCCTGTTCCGCTGCCTGTTGGGCCTGATGAAGGGCTACAGCGGCTCCATCACCGTGGACGGGGAGGATACCCGCCGCCTCAGCGCCAGAAGCCTGTCAAAAAAGGTGGCCTACATCCCCCAATCCCACTATCCATCCTTTAATTACAGCGTATTCAATATGGTGCTCATGGGCGCAACCTCCCAGGTGTCTCTCCTGTCCTCCCCGGGTCCCCGGCAGCGGGCCGCCGCAGCGGAAGCCCTGGAGCGGGTGGGGGTCGCCCACCTCCGCGACAAGGGCTATACCAACATCTCCGGGGGAGAACGGCAGCTGGTGCTCATCGCCCGCGCCCTGGTGCAGGACGCGCACGTGCTGGTGCTGGACGAACCCACCGCCAACCTGGATTACGGCAATCAGATCCGGGTCATGGAGCAGGTGCGGCAGCTCACTTCCCAGGGCTATACCGTCATCCAGTCCACCCACAACCCGGAACAGGCGTTCCTGTTCAGCCACAGCGTGGTCGCCATGCAGGAAGGCCGTGTGATCGCGGAGGGTCCGCCCTCCAGGGTGGTGACGGAGACGCTGATGGAAAAGCTCTACGGCGCGGATATCCGGGTGTGCAGTCTCTATGACGACCGGGTGCGCGTCTGCATCCCCAGGAGCGTTACGGAATAGTCGGCGCGAGCCGTGTTTCGGTCAGGATTTCTGCTTTTCTTATACACTTAAGGCAACACCGCACAATTCTGGTGCGCAGATTGCGCAGTCAGAATTTTCGTCAGATTGTCTGAAAATCGCGGGTAATACTTCCTGTATCGGCCAAGATTTTCGGGCAATATGACGGAACATGATGCAAGCAAGATGTGTGCCGAGAACTAACGCGGTGTTGCCTTAATTATCTCAAATAGTAATAATATGAAAAGAGGAGAATACCATGAAGCTCAGAAGAATCGTCAGCCTGTTTTTGGCCCTGTGCCTGCTTGCCGCTCTGGCCGCCTGCGGAAAGCCGTCGGCGCAGCCTGCAAACAGCCCTTCGCCCGCACCCGCGGAAACGCCCGCGCCTTCGGAAGCGCCTGCCGCACCGCAGCCCACGGAAACCCCGGAGGTTACGGAAGCCCCCGCAGTGCCCGGCGAAGCTCTCACGGTGGAATACACCGACGACACGGGGCGGACCCTGACCATCCCGGCGGAGATCAGCCGCGTCGCCGTTACCGGGCCCATGAGCCAGATCGTGCTCTTTGCCCTCGCGCCGGAGAAGATGATCGCCGTCGCCAACGCCTGGGACGCAGGGGCGGAAGCCTATTTTGCGCCGGAGTATTTCCGGCTTCCCGTTCTGGGCCAGCTCTACGGCGGCAAGGGGGAGCTGAATCTGGAAGAACTGCTGGCCGCCGCGCCGGAGATCGTGCTGGATATAGGGGAACCGAAAAAGAGCATCGGTGAGGACCTGGCCGCCCTGACGGAGCAGACGGGCATTCCCTTCCTCCATATCGACGCCGCCACCGCCACCATGCCGGAGGCCTACCGGAAGCTGGGCGCGCTCCTGGGCCTGGAAGACCGGGCGGAGAACCTGGCAGACTACTGTGCCGAGATCATGTCCCTGGCGGAGGATACCATGGCTGCCGTCGGTGAAAACCGGGTGCGGATGCTCTATCTCCTGGGGGACGAGGGCCTGAACGTCATCGCCAAAGGCTCCTATCATTCGGAGATCATCGACCTTGTGTCGGACAACGCCGCGGTGCTGGAGGATCCCAGCAGCAAGGGCACCGGCAACGAAACGGATATGGAGCAGCTGCTGCTCTGGGACCCGGAATTCATCGTCTTTTCCTATGACAGCGTGGGGGACACGGTGGGGGAGGACCCGGTGTGGCAGCAGCTGAGCGCCGTGAAAAACGGGAACTACGCCAAAGCGCCTTACGGACCTTACAACTGGATGGGCTTCCCGGCCTCCGTCCAGCGTTATCTTGGCATTCTCTGGCTGCTGAAGACCCTGTATCCGGCGTATGTATCCTATGACCTCTTTACCGAAGTCAATCGCTTCTACGAGCTGTTCTTCCACTGCACCCTGACGCCGGAGCAGTATCAGGCGATTCTGGGATGAACCGTTGCAAAACACCGCCGCTCGTGGTATAAGATAGGATATGTGATATTTCATTACTCCAACAGAAAGGAAAGACATCATGAAAAGAATCGCCAGTATCCTTCTGATCGTCCTTCTGGCGGCTGCGCTGCTGCCCGCCGGGGCTCTGGCGGCGGATGCGAAGGTTGTCCTGTCCAACCAGAAGCTGCGGGTGGACGGGAAGCTCATCGAATGCGAAAAATACAACATCGACGGTTATAACTACTTCAAGCTGCGGGACCTGGCCGCCCTGCTGAACGGAACCGGCAGCCAGTTCAACGTGGATTATGACACGGAAGCCAGACAGATGGTGGTCACCACCGGCATGCCCTACATTACCCCCAACGGCAGCGAACTGATCGTCGGCGAGGACAAAAGCGCCACGGCCACCGTCAGCAGCCAGAGCTTCCTGGTCGACGGAGTGCTGTGCGAGGGCCTTTCCGTCTACAACATCGGCGGCGGCAACTTCTTCCAGCTCAAGGAGCTGGAAGAAGTCCTGGGCTTCAAGGTGGATTATGACACCGCCTCCCGCACCGTGATCGTCATCAGCTACGCCTGGAGCTGGCCCACGCCCTGGCTGACCCAGGAGACGATCTACAACGAGAACGGCGCGGCGACCTCCCATACAGTCTATGTCTATGACGAGATGGGCCGTGAGCTCAGTTACCTCAACGAGGGAGAATACGGCTCGGAGAGTCATGCGTACACCTATGATGAGCTTGGCCGGCCTGTGAAGCTGGTCCGCGACAACGTCTACAGCTTCGGGGACGACGGCTGGGAGGAACACAGCACGACGGAATACACCTACGACATCTGGGGGAACCTCGCAAAGGAAATCTACCACGCCGTGGGCGACGTCGTGTCAGAGACAACGTACACCTATGACGATCACGGCAATCTCGTGATCAAGGAGACGGTAAACAACGCCGGCAGCAGCGCCGATTATTACACCTATGACGAGAATGACCGGGAAATCAAGAAAGTCTATGCCGAGAACGACGAGGTCAAGAGCGTCGAAGAATTCACCCTGGACGCGGACGGAAACACCATCCGAAGCGTGACTACCGACGACGATGGCGAGATCGTTGCCTCTTACGAATGCGTATATGAAAACGGCAGGATAAAGGAGGAGACCAGCTCCTTCGGAGGCAGCGTCTACTACAATGCCTTTACCTACGACGAAGCGGGCAACGTGATCCATATCGAAGCCCGGGACCCCTACGGCAGCACTGCCACCGACCAGGTGTTCGACGAGAATGGCCTTCTGGTTCAGAGCGAGGAGACCGGCGTCTACGGCAACAGCCTCCAGGTATGGACCTATGACGAGCGCGGTCTGCTGGTAAAGATGGAAAAGACCAGCGGCGAAGACTACTATTACGTGGAGGAATACACCTACGACGAGGACGGCAACATCCTCACCGACGTCTACGAAAGCGGCGGCTTCAAGCACTCGAAGACCTATACCTATGATCGGGAGACCCGGAAAATGAGCTGCCTGGTCATTATGGAGTATAACGGCGAGGGCTGATCGTACATAATGTCTGAGGCAGCCGAAAGGCTGCCTCGGACTTTTATTGAAAGGAAAGACGAGCATGAAACGAGCACTGAGCATCCTTCTGGTCCTTTTTTTGGCGCTGTCCGTTCTTCCGGCCGGGGCGTTCGCGGCTGAGGCAAAGGTGGTCATGTCGCCCCAGAACCTGCGGGCGGACGGGAAGCGCATTGCGTGTGAGAAGTACAACATCGACGGCTCCAACTATTTCAAGCTGCGGGATATCGCCATGGTGCTGAGCGGCACCGGCAGCCGGTTTTCCGTGAATTGGGACGGGGAGAACAAATGCATATCCATCGTCACGGGAGAAGAATATGCGCCCGACGGAACGGAGCTGGACCTGAGCTTCGGGGACAAGAGCGCTTCGGCGGCTCCCGGTGCGGACAAGCTGTTCATCAACGGCGTGGAGCGCAGCGACCTGAGCGCTTACAAGCTGGAGGGCAACAACTTCTACAAGCTCCGTGACCTGGGGGACGCCCTGGGCTTCCAGGTGGACTATGACAAGGAGAGCAACACCGCCATCATCATCAGCCGCGCGTACTGCGAACCCTTGCCATGGCGCACGGAGGAGTCCTTCATCACCGGCAACAACGGCAGGAACGAGCGCTCCGTAACCACTTATGACGAATTCGGCAACATCCTCAGCGCGTTCTACGATTACGGCGGCTATACGGAGAGTTACGAATACTCCTACAATGAGCTGGGCTATGAGACGCAGAACACATACCGGTATCACTCGGAATATGACGGAGAAGTCTGGGAGAATTACCATACCACCACCAGCGAATACGACAAGTGGGGCCTGCTGGTCAAAAAGACGACCGTTTCCGGGGGCACGGATATGACCGAAAACGGCGACGCGGAGGAAATCTATACCTATGACGAAGACGGGCAGAAGATCAGATACGAAAGCGTTTCCCCCTACGGCGTGTCCGTCTATGAATATACGTATGCTTACGGACTGCTGGCGACGGAAACCTTCGATTATGAGGAATACCACTCCGTCACAACCTATACATATGACGAACGCGGCAATTTGCTGAACTGCCACAATGACAGCTCCGACTGGGACACGGATACCACCTATACTTATAATGAAGAAGGCCGGGAGCTGAGTTATGTCTATTATGACGGCGCCGATCTTTTCTCCACGTATTACACCTATGACGCCCTCGGACGGCTTCTGCAGGAGGAATACGACAGCCCCGACGAGGAATATGTGATCGAATATACCTATGACGACCAGGGAAATATCCTGTGCGAGACCTGCACCGGCAGCGAATACAACTACCGTACGGATTACACCTATGACCTGTCCGAGGGAAAAAGGATCGCCAATACCGTGGTGGAATACCCTGCGGCAACGGAACTGGCCCTCAGCGAAGGAGAACTGACCCTGGCAGCAGGGGACGCGTATAGCCTCGAAAGGTTTTTCCTGCCTGCTAACGCCCCGGAGGAATACGTCGACTGGTCCAGCAGCGATGAAAGCGTGCTGACCGTGGACGGCGAAGGGAATCTTACTGCGCTTGCTGCAGGGACCGCCGTGGTGACCGCCGAGACCGAAAGCGGACTGGCCGCAGCCTGCACCGTCACCGTCGTCAAGGACAAATACAAGCTGACCGTGGACTCCACCAGCCTCCGCATGAAGAAAGGGGAAACCCTGAAGCTGCGCTGCTGCGTGGAAATCGCCGGACCGTCGTTTGACTACGTGTATATAAACAATCAGCCTTCGGCGGACGACGTGCTTGATCTGGAGTGGGGCGACTGGGCCGATGATTACATCGACCTGTCCATCACGGCGGTCGGGTATGGAAGCTGCTCCGTCTGGATTTGGATCAGCGAGGAAAAAGAAGGCGACAGCATAAAGACGTTCGAACGGATCAACGTCAACGTGACCGTTACCGGCTGACGGAGGATCGCGTGAATCGGGGGCGGGCTTCAAGCCCGTCCCCTTTCTGTGCGTCCCGCTCTTGCAAAATGCGGAAGCATCGACTATAATCAGGTACAATCCGTATTTGTTTGCGTTTGAGAAAAGGGAAGACCGGTTCCCGGCCTCCCTGACGAACCGGAATTGAGGTGTGTTCCTATGCAGCCCCATCCTCGGGGGCGCTTTCGCGCGCTCCTGGGCTATACCAGGGGATTCCGCATCCCCATTATCCTGAGCTTCCTGCTGATGGCCGCGGAGCTGGTCATCGGCTTTGTTTCCCCCCTGGTCCTTTCCATCACCATCGACTCCGTGCTGGATACGAAGCCCGTGAACGTGGCGTGGTATTTCCGCTGGTTCGTGCCCATGGTGGGGGGCGTGGAGGTCATCCGCCGCAACCTGTGGATCATGGCCGCCGCCATGCTGGGCATGACGGCCATTTCCGGCGTGGTGCGCTTTGCCCGCACCCGGCTCAACACCCGGGCGGGGGAGGGCAGCGTACGGGTCCTGCGGGACAGGCTCTTTGCCCATATCCAGCGTCTGCCCTACCGCTGGCATGCCGCCAGCCAGACCGGCGACATCATCCAGCGGGCCACCACCGATGTGGACACGGTCCGCCGCTTCAATTCCGGCGTCCTGCTGGAATTCGTGCGGACGATCCTCATGGTCCTGGTGGGCGCCGCCGTCATGTTCACCATCAACAACACCCTGGCCTTCATCACCATCGGCATGGTGATCCCCGTGGCCGCCGTCAGCGTCCTGTTCCACCTGCGCATCCACAAGCTGCTGGAATCGCAGGAGGAGGCGGAGGGCAGACTGTTCACCGTCATGCAGGAAAATGTGACCGGCATCCGCGTCGTGCGGGCCTTCGGCCGCTCCCGCTTTGAGCTGGATAAATTCCGGAAGGCCAACGACGAAAACCGGCAGATGCTCCTGAAGGTGAATAACTCCTTTGCTTCCCTGTGGGCGACGCTGGACCTTCTCTGCGGCGTCGAGTTCGCGGCGGTGCTGGTGGCGGGCATCCTCCTGTCCCTGAAAGGGAACCTGACCATCGGCCAGTTTACCGTCTTTCTCAGCTATGTCTACACCTTCTTCTGGCCCATCCGCGGCTTTGGCCGGGTGCTGAGCCAGCTGAGCCGCACCATGGTGGCCGTCGGCCGTCTGGAGGAGGTCCTCCGGGCGGAGGAGGAAGAAGACCTGGAGGAGGGGGAGACCCCCGTTCTCCGGGGCGACGTGGACTTCCGGGACGTGTCCTTCGCCTATGGCACGACGCCGGTACTGGACCATCTGGATATGCACATCCCCGGCGGCAGCACCGTGGCGATCCTGGGCGGCACCGGCAGCGGCAAGAGCACTCTCACGCTGCTGCTGCAGCGGCTCTATGAGGCCGGCTCCGGCAGCATCACCGTGGGCGGGACGGATATCCGGAATATCCGCAAATCCTGGCTGCGGACGCGCATCGGCATCGTCCTGCAGGAGCCCTTCCTCTATTCCAGAAGCATCCTCCAAAACATCGGCATCCGGGATAAGCAGCCGGACCGGGCGCTGGCGGAGGCCGCGGCAAAGGACGCCTGCGTCCACGACGATATCATGGAATTCGAGGAAGGGTATGACACCGTCGTGGGAGAGCGGGGCGTCACCCTTTCCGGCGGCCAGAAGCAGCGCATCGCCATCGCCCGCGCCCTCACCGGCGAGAGCGACATGCTCATTTTCGACGATTCCCTTTCCGCCGTGGATACCCGCACCGACGCCGCCATCCGGCAGGCTCTGCGCACCCGGCGGCAGGGGGTAACCACCATCATCATCTCCCACCGTGTCACCACCCTCATGGAAGCGGACCGCATCTTCGTGCTGAAGGGCGGGCGCGTGGCGGAGGAGGGCACCCACGAGGAGCTGATGGCCATTCCCGACAGCATCTACCGCCGCACCTTCGACATCCAGAGTGCTGCTGTGGAAGGAGGTGAGGGCGCGTGAACGAAGATACCGATTACGAAGGCAAGAAGATCAACCCCAAAACCTGGCGCACCATCCTCTCCTTTGCCGCCAACCGGCGGAAATCCTTTGTGATCATCCTGGGCGGCGGCATGGTGGCCGGCATCATCGACACGGCCATGTCCTTCATGTCCCGCTGGGCCATCGACGGCTTCATGATCCCCGGCAGCCGGGAGCATCTGGGCCTGTTCGCTTTCGCCGCCCTGGGCCTGCAGGTCCTCATGGCGGTCCTGACCATGATCTACTGCCGGGCCGCCGGTCATCTGGAAGCCAACCTCACCGCCGACGTGCGGGAGGCCGCCTATACCCGGCTCCAGGGCATGAGCTTCAGCTATTTCGACAAGACCAGCACCGGCCACCTGATCTCCCGCCTCACGGGGGATATCGGCCGCATCACGGAAATGATCTCCTGGACCTGCATCGATCTGGGCTGGGGCATCATGGCGGTGGTGGCGAGCCTCCTTGCCATGTTCCTGGTGAACATGAAGCTGGCCCTCATCACCATTGTCGCCGTGCCGGTGGTGGCCGTCCTTTCCGTCTGGTTCCAGAAAAAGATCCTCAGCTACCAGCGAAAGACCAGAAAGCTCAACAGCATGATCACCTCCAGCGTCAACGAGGGGATCATGGGGGCGCAGACCAGCAAGACCCTGAACCGGGAAAGCCTGAACAACGAGGAATTCAACATCCAGACGCGGGATATGTACCGGGCGTCCATGCGCTCGGCCACCATCTCCGCCATCTATATGCCCCTGGCCAGCCTGGTCATCAGCCTGGTCTCCGGCTTTGTCCTCATCGCCGGCGGCCACGACGTGCAGCACGGCGTCCTCACCATCGGCACCCTGAATTTCTTCCTGAACATCGGCAACATGATGTTCGAGCCTATCCGCAATTTTGCCGGCATCTTCTCGGACTTCCAGTCCTGCCAGGCCGCGGCGGAGCGCGTGGCGGACGTGCTGGTGAGCGTCAGCGAGATCGAGGACAGCCCGGAAGCCATCGAAAAATACGGCGATTTCTTCCACCCGAAAAAGGAAAACTGGGAGAAGATCCGGGGCGATGTGGATTTCGATCATGTGTCCTTCTGGTATCTGGAGGGGGAGCCGGTGCTGACCGACTTCAACCTCCATGTGAAAGCCGGAGAGAACATCGCCCTGGTGGGGGAGACCGGCGGCGGCAAATCCACCATCGTCAACCTGGCCTGCCGCTTCTACGAGCCCAGGGAGGGGACCATCCGCATCGACGGGGTCGACTACCGGGAGCGGAGCCAGATCTGGCTCCAGTCTAATCTGGGCTATGTGCTCCAGACGCCCCATCTTTTCTCCGGCAGTATCCTGGAAAACATCCGCTACGGCCGCCTGGAGGCTACCGACGAGGAAGTGAAGGAAGCGGCGAAGCTGGTGGGGGCCGACGAATTCATCCGGAAGCTGGAAAAAGGCTACGATACCGACGCCGGCGAGGGAGGCAGCAACATGTCCACCGGGCAGAAGCAGCTCATTTCCTTTGCCCGCGCCATCCTGGCGGACCCTGCCATCTTCGTGCTGGACGAGGCCACCAGCTCCATCGACACGGAGACGGAGCAGCGCATCCAGGCCGCCGCGGACAAGCTGCTGCGGGGCCGGACCAGCTTCATCATCGCCCACCGCCTCAGTACCGTGCGCAATGCCGACCGCATCCTGGTCATCGACGGCGGCAAGGTGCTGGAGCAGGGCAGTCATAAGGAGCTTATGGCAAAAAAGGGCCGCTATTGGGAGCTCTATCAGAACCAGTTCCGGAGAGAAAAGCTGGATGAATCGGTGGAGGAGCTCAATAAGTTCTGATCCATCATCAACATCGAAGTGTTCATTCGGGGACAGGGAGCCTCCTTGTCCCGCACAAAAGGGGGGACGGCACTGTGCGCAAGAAACGCTGGGTCAGCTTTTGCCTGCTGGCAGCGCTGGCCCTGGGGCTGATGATCCCCTCCGTCTTTGCCGAGGATACGGTCTTTTTCACCGCCGTCAACAATTCGCTGCTGGAGCTGACGGCGGAGACCATGCCCGTTAATCACAACAGCCTGATCTATGTGCCCTGCAGCGTATTCAACACCCGCGCCCTGGATACCTGGGCCTACTATTCCCGCAGCGGGCAGACGGTGCTGATTTCCGATGGGGAAAAGGAACTCTATTTTGATATGAGCACCGGGAACAGCCGTGACCGGGAGGAAAACAGCTATCGCTACGCCGCCATTTACCTGAATGACACGGCCTATGTCCCCGCGTTTTTCGTCGCGGACTATTTCGGCCTCGGATATTCCTACATCCGGCGGGAAAACCGCCATATCGTGCGCATCACCAAGGGCAGCGTCCTCAGCGACGAGGAATTCTTCAATGCCGCCGCATCCCTGATGGAGACTAGACTGAATCAGTATCTCGGCAGCCAGGAGACTGCTGTGCCCCTACCCTCGACCACCCCGAGCCCTGCGCCCACCCAGCCGCTGCCGACGTCCACGCCCGCGCCGACGCCGGAACCATCCCCAGCGCCCACGCCGGATACCGCCGGCCCGTCTCCCTCTCCGGAGGTGACGCCGACCCCGAATGTGGACAGGAGCGACGTAAGAGTGCGCCTCTGCTTCCTGGGATTGGGGAGCGGGACCGCGGAGCTGCTGGACGAGCTGGGGGATACGCCCGCCTGCTTTTTCGCCACGGCGGAGGAAATCTATGGGAATGCCGATCTCACCCGGCGCATCCTGGGCAGCGGCAGCGCCGTCGGCCTGCGCGTGCTGACCTCTCCTGCGGAGGAATTCGACGGCTTCCGCCGGGCCATGGGGGATACCGCCATGTGCGCATCCCTGCTCTGCTGCGCCGTGGGCTTCGAGGAAGAGACTGTCGAAAGCTGGGGCGAAACGGGACTGTGCCTCCTGCGGGGGGAAGCGCCGCTTGCGTCCGCTGCCGAATGCGCCGCCGTGCTGGAGAATACGCGCAGCAGCGTCAGCCTGCTGCTGACCGGGGATTTCCCGGAGCTTCAGCGTCTGCTGCGGCTGCTGGAACGAGACCATTATACTTTGGAAGCGGTCACGGAAGTGACTGCGGGGAGATGAAGCCATGACCCGAAGCACACCCCTCAACGACGGTTGGGAGTTCATGAAAGCGCCCACGGAAGCTTTCTTTCAGGGGGGAGAAGCGGCGGCGGAAGCCGTGCGCCTGCCCCATACCGGCGCCATACTGCCCTATAACTACACGGAGGAGCTGGATTACCAGTTCCTCGCCGGCTACAGGAAACGGCTGCGTCTGCCGCCCCTGGAGGGGGGACGCCGCCTTTTCGTGCAGTTCGACGGGGCGGCCCAGCGCAGCCGGCTCCTTTTCAACGGCGAAGTCCTTCTGGAGCACAGCTGCGGCTACACCGCCTTTACCGCCGAGCTCACCGCCCACGCGCGGGAAGGGGAAAACCTCCTGGCCCTGGAGCTGGATTCCCGGGAGAGCCTGGACCAGCCCCCCTTCGGCAATGAGATCGACTATCTCACCTATCAGGGCGTCTACCGGGGCTGCCGCCTGATCCTCGCAGGGCCCAGCTTCCTTGCGGACCTGTTTGTACATACCGAAGGCGAAACCGCCGTCGCGGAGCTCGTCGACGTGGGCAGCGCCGAGCAGGTGCTGCTGCGCCTCACCGACACCGGGGGAAATATCGTTGCCGAGGAAAAAACGACCCTCTCCGACGCGGAGGAAAGCGTTCTGCCCCTGCCCGCCGGACTTCCGGTGAAAGGGGAGGAGTGCCGCCGCCGGCGCGTGAAGCTCGCCTGCCCCGGCGTGAAGCGCTGGAGCACAGAGGAACCGAACCTCTACACCCTGACGGCGGTCCTGCTGGACGGTCAGGGGGCGGCGCTGGATGAGCGCAGCGTCCGCTTCGGCTTCCGGGATGCGCAGTTCCGCGCCGACGGCTTCTATCTCAACGGTGAAAAGCTGATCCTCCGGGGGCTCGACCGGCACCAGTCCTTCCCCTATGCGGGCTACGCCATGCCCGACAGCGTGCAGCGCCGCGACGCGGAGATCCTTCGCCGGGAGCTGGGCCTGAACATCGTGCGCACCTCCCACTATCCCCAGTCCCAGGCGTTTCTGGACCGCTGCGACGAGCTGGGACTTCTGGTCTTCACGGAGATCCCCGGCTGGCAGCATATCGGCGGGGAAGCTTGGAAGGCGCAGGCGCTTCGGAATGTGGACGATATGGTGTGGCAGGACCGGAACCACCCCAGCGTGATCCTCTGGGGCGTCCGCATCAACGAATCGCCGGACGACGACGGGCTTTACCGAAAGACGAATGAGCTTGCCCATGCCCTGGACCCCGGCCGGCAGACGGGCGGCGTCCGCTGCTTCCGCCACAGTCACCTGCTGGAGGACGTATATACCTATAATGATTTCATCCACCGGGGGAACAATCCCGGCCTGGCGGAAAAGAGCCAGGTCGTGGACGATCTCCGCGCCCCCTATCTGGTGACGGAGTTCAACGGCCACATGTTTCCCACCAAGAGCTTCGACGACGAACCCCATCGCACGGCCCACGCGCTGCGGCATGCGGCGGTGCTGAACGCCATGTACGGCCTTGCGGGCATTTCCGGCTGCATCGGCTGGTGCGCTTTCGACTACAACACCCACCAGAATTTCGGCTCCGGCGACCGCATCTGCTACCACGGCGTCATGGATATGTTCCGCAATCCCAAGCCGGCCGCGGCGGTCTACGCCTCCCAGCAGGAGGATGTTCCCGTGCTGGAGGTCAGCGGCAGCCTGGATAAGGGCGATTGGCCCGCCTCCGAGCTGAACGAAATCTGGGCCTTCACCAATGCAGGCAGCGTCCGCCTGTTCCGCAACGGGGTCTTCCTGCGGGAATTCTTCCCGGATAAGGAGCGCTTTCCCCATCTGCCCCATCCGCCGGTGTGCATCGACGATTTCGCCGGACCGGAGCTGATGGAGAAGGAGGGCCTTTCCCCCGAGGCGGCGGAGCACGTGCATCTCCTGTGGGCTGCGGAAAAGCGGGGAGAGGACGTTTCCACCCTCCTGCGGAACCTGAAACGGAAATACGGCGTCACAAAGGAGCGCGCCGAGCAGCTGAAAGCTCGCTATTACGCGCCCCTGGCTGGCGGACCCGTCTACCGCTTCGAGGCCATGAAAAAGGGCCTGGTTGCGGCTTCGGTCGTGAAGGAGCCGGTGCACAGCGTATCCTTCAGGCTGCTGGCGGACCGGACGACCCTTCAGGAGGAAGGCATGTGGGACGCAGCGGAGGTGCGCATCCGCGCCGAGGACCAGAACGACAACCTGCTGGTCTACGCATCCGACGCCCTGCATCTGGAGGTGGAAGGACCGCTGGAGATCATAGGGCCCGACTGCATCCCCCTGCGGGGCGGAGCGGCGGGCGTATGGCTCCGCACCGTCGGGCAAAAGGGCCGCGCGCTCCTGCGCGTCCGGGCTTTCGGCCAGGAAAAGGAACTGGAATTCACCGTGGAATAACGGAAGATAAAGAATCAGAAGGGAACGTAATCGAATGACCACCGGCATCAATTTCTGGGACCACGAGGTATGGGCCTTCGTCGTCACCATGTTTTACCTTTTTGCCGCCATGATCCTTGCAAACACCCTGCGCAACACCATCAAGCCCCTGCGGAAGCTGATGATCCCTTCCTCCGTGCTGGGGGGACTGATCCTTCTGCTGGTCTCCGTGATTTATGAGGAATTCAGCGGCAGGGCCATGATCCCCACCATGACCCTGGAAATGCTCACCTACCATGGTCTGGGCCTGGGCTTCGTGGCAATGGCCCTCCGCAACATCGAGAAGAAGCAGGATAAGCGCAGCCGCTCCGGCGCGTTCGACACGGGGGTCACGGTGGTCTCCGGCTACCTCATCCAGGCGGTGACGGGCATCGTCATCTCCCTGATTTGCTATTATCTCCTTCGTTCCTTCTGGGCTTCCGGCCTGCTGCTGCCCATGGGCTACGGGCAGGGCCCCGGCCAGGCGTACAACTGGGGCCATAACTACGAAGCGCTCTACGGCTTCGAGGGCGGCACAAGCTTCGGCCTGACGATGGCGGCCATGGGCTTCCTCTCCGCCAGCGTTGGGGGCGTCATCTACCTCAACCGTCTGCGCCGCCGGGGCGTTCTGAAGGCCGACAGCGACGGTTTTCAGGAGACGGAAGCCCTCACGGCGGAGCAGCTGGGCGGCAAGAATGAAATCCCCCTGGCGGAGAGCATGGACAAGTTCACCGTCCAGCTGGCCCTCGTTTTCATCGCCTATATCGCCGCCTATCTTTTCATGAAGGGCGTAGACCTGGTGATCGAGGCGGGCGTGCTGGGCAATTTCGGCTTCAACACGGTCCGGCCGCTGATCTGGGGCTTCAATTTCCTTTTCGGCACGCTTTTCGCCATCCTGGAAAAGGCTCTGCTCCGGGGACTGCACAAGAAGGGCGTCATCAAGCGGGAATACACCAATGTCTTCATGCAGAACCGCATCGCGGGCTTCATGTTCGATCTGATGGTGGTGGCCTCCATCGCCGCCATCGACCTTTCCGCCTTTGGCAAGAGCGAATTCATCGTGCCCCTGAGCATCATCTGCGTGGCCGGGGCTGCGGTGACCTACGCCTATCTGAATTTCCTCTGCCGCCGGGTATTCCCCAATTATCCCCATGAGGCGTTCCTGAGCCTCTACGGCATGCAGACCGGCACCGCCAGCACCGGCGTCATCCTCCTCCGGGAAATGGACCCCAATTTCGAGACCCAGGCCAGCGACAACATCGTTTATCATCAGCCCTGGGCCATCGTCTTCGGATTCCCCATGCTGCTCCTGCTGCCCGTAGCGGCCCAGAGCGTGGGCAAGGGCTGGATCACGCTGGGCATCCTGATCGTGCTCTTTGCGGCGATGCAGCTGATCGTCTTCCGCAAGCTCATTTTCAAAAAGAAGAAAAAAACGGCGAAATCCTGAAGGGAGATGTAATATATGAAATTAGGGATCGTGGGTCTTCCCAATGTGGGAAAGAGCACGCTGTTCAACGCCATGACCGGCGAGAAGGCGGAGACCGCCACGTATCGCTCCTTTGAAGTTCAGCCCAACCTGGGCGTGGTGAAGGTGCCCGACAGCCGGCTGGACTGGCTGGCGGAGCTGCACCAGCCGGAGAAGGTAACGCCGGCCACCATCGAATTCGTGGATATCGCGGGCCTTGCCAAGGGCGAAGGCCTGGGCAACAAATACCTGGCCGCCGTCCGGCAGACGGACGCGCTGGTGCATGTGGTCCGCTGCTTCGACAACGATGAGATTTTCGACGAGCCTGCCGATTCCCTGCGGGACGTGGAGATCCTCAATATGGAGCTGGTGCTGGCGGATATCGAAGTGGTGGAGCGCCGGGTGGAGAAGGCGCGGAAGAACCTGAAGGGCGGCGACAAGAAATATCAGCGCGAGGCCGAATTCTTTGAAGGCCTGCTGAAGCACCTCAGCGACGGGCAGCCCGCCCGCACCTATCCCATGGAAGACGCAGACCTGGTCTATTTCCAGGACGGCGGCATCCTGACCCTGAAAAAGGTCATCTATGTGGCAAACCTCAGCGAGGACGGCTATGCCGATCTGGAGCACAACGAGAATTACCAGAAGCTGAAAGCCTTCGCGGAGGAATCCGGGGAGTCCTGCATGCCCATCTGCGCACGGCTGGAAATGGACATCATGGAACTGCCGGAGGAGGAGCGCGCGCCCTTCCTGGAGGACCTGGGCATTACGGAAATGGGCCTCAGCCGCCTCATCAACTGCGCCTACGACCTGCTGGGGCTCATGAGCTTCCTCACCGCCGGCAAGCCGGAGGTGCGTGCCTGGACCATCCGCAAGGGCAGCAAAGCGCCGGAAGCCGCGGGGAAGATCCATTCGGATATCGAGCGGGGCTTCATCCGGGCGGAGGTGGTCTCCTTCGACGATCTGGTAAAGGCCGGCAGCATGCAGGCAGCGAAGGAAAAGGGCCTGATCCGCAGCGAAGGAAAGGAATATGTGATGCGGGACGGGGATATCGTGCTGTTCCGCTTCAACGTCAGTAAATGAACGAACCCAGGCCGGAGCGCATCCAGAGCATCGACGCCCTGCGGGGCCTCTGCGTGGTCCTCATGTGCATCCACCATCTGCTGTATGACCTGGCGGCCTTTCTGGGCGCTCCCTGGTGGCTGTTCACCAATCCCGTTTTCGACGTCCTGCATTATCTTTTCGCCGGCTGCTTTATCCTGCTTTCCGGCGTATCCTCCCGTTTCAGCCGTTCCAATATCAAACGGGGAGGGAAGGTCGTCGCCGTCGCTCTGGCGCTGACGCTGGTCACCTGGCTGGGAGAAAAGCTGGCCGCGCGGTACCTGGGGGGCGAAATGGGCATCCTCATCATCTTCGGCGTGCTGCATCTGCTGGGCTTCTGCATGCTCTTTTACGGGCTGACGAGGAAGCTGTGGGATCGGCTGCCGGACTGGCTGATGCCCGCCCTCTGCGTGCTCCTGACGGTGCTGACCGCCAGATGCACGGACGGCGGTTATGCTACGGAGAATCCCTGGCTTTTCTTTTTCGGCTTTGTCACGGAGCGCTTTTATTCCGCGGATTATTTCCCCATCCTGCCCTGGGTTTTCGTGTTCCTTTTCGGAACCTGGCTGGGGGGCAAGATCCGCGCAGGGAAGCTGCCGGAGAGATTCTACACCGCGCAGTTTCCCTTCTTCCCGAAGGTGGGGCGTCACGCCCTGCTCATCTATATCCTGCATCAGCCCATTCTGGCGGGCCTCTGCTTTGCCCTGGGCTGGGTATTCGGCATATTATAGACGAAAAGGTCTATGATATAGATTATCTGGGTAGTCTTTCGTATGGACGCCCGAGGAGGTTACTATGATCAAGATCAAACTGAAAGACGGCAGCTTCATCGAGGTGGAAAAGGGCTCGACCCTGCTGCAGGTGGCAGAGAAGATTTCCGAGGGCTTTGCCCGCAAGGTGCTTTCCGCCACCGTGGACGGGAAGGTGCACGGCCTGCCCCTGCCCCTGGAGCATGACTGCGAGGTCACCTTCAACACCTTTGAGGATGCGGACGGGCGGCTTGCCTATCGCCACACGGCGTCTCACGTATTGGCGCAGGCGGTGAAGCGGCTCTATCCCGATTCCAAGCTGGCCATCGGCCCCGCCATCGACGACGGCTTCTACTACGACATCGATTCCGACACCGTGTTCACCCCGGAGATCCTGGAAAAGCTTGAGATCGAGATGCGCAAGATCATCAAGGAGGATCTGCCGGTCGTGCGGTTCGAGATGCCCCGTCCGGCGGCGATCCAATTCGTCCAGAGCATGGACGAGCCCTACAAGATGGAGCTCATCGAGGATTTGCCGGAAGACGCCGTCATCAGCTTCTACAGCCAGGGGACGTTCACCGACCTCTGCGCCGGACCCCACCTTGCCAGCACCGGCAAGCTGAAGGGCAACGGCCTGAAGCTCACCAGCTGCACCGGCGCCTACTGGCGCGGCGACAGCAAACGCAAGATGCTGCAGCGCATCTACGGCACCTGCTTCCCCAAGAAGGAGGGCCTGGATGAATACCTTCGGCGCATCGAGGAAGCCAAGAAGCGGGATCACCGCAAGCTGGGCAAGGAGCTGGGCCTTTTTGCCTTCCGCGACGAAGCGCCCGGCTTCCCCTTCTATCTGCACAACGGCATGACGCTGCGCAATACGCTGATCGAATATTGGCGCCAGGTGCACAAAAAATGGGATTACCTGGAAATCATGACGCCCCAGATCATGCGCCGGACCCTTTGGGAGACCAGCGGCCACTGGGATCACTATAAGGACAATATGTACACCACCCAGATCGACGGCGAGGACTTCGCCATCAAGCCCATGAACTGCCCCGGAAGCATCCTGGTCTATGACCTGGAGCCCCATTCTTACCGTGAGCTGCCCCTGCGCTATTCCGAGCTCGGCACCGTTCACCGCCATGAGCTCTCCGGCGCCCTCCACGGGATGTTCCGCGTCCGCTGCTTCACCCAGGACGACGCCCATATCCTCCTGGCAAAAGAGCAGATCAAGGATGAGGTCATGCGGATCGCCCAGCTCTTTGACGAGGTCTACTCCCTCTTTGGCCTGCCCTACACCATTGAGCTCAGCACCATGCCGGACGATCATATCGGCACCGAGGCCGACTGGGAAGTAGCGACCAACGCGCTGGCCGACGCCATCACCAGCCTCGGCAAAACCTATGTCATCAATCCCGGCGACGGCGCTTTCTACGGCCCGAAGCTGGACTTCCACATTGAAGACTGCCTGGGCCGTACCTGGCAGTGCGGCACCATCCAGCTGGATTACCAGCTTCCCGGGCGCTTCAATCTGGAATTCATCAACTCCAAGGGCGAAAAAGAATGCCCCGTCATGATCCACCGCGTGGTCTTCGGCTCCATCGAGCGTTTTATCGGCGTCATCACGGAGCACTTCGCCGGGGCTTTCCCCCTGTGGCTGAGCCCGGTGCAGGTGAAGGTGCTGCCCATCACGGACCGCACCCATGCCCGCTGTGAGGAACTGGTCAAGCTGCTGGACGAGCGCGGCTTCCGGGTGGAAGGGGATTACCGCAACGAAAAGATCGGCTATAAGATCCGGGAAGCCCAGATGCAGAAGATACCCTATATGCTGGTCATCGGCGACAAGGAGGCGGAGAGCGGCTCCCTCAGCGTCCGCACCCGCACCGGCGAACAGCTGACCATGACCGTGGACGAATTCCTTGCCAAGCTGCAAAAGGAAGTCGACGGCAAAGTCATCTGATTTTTCCTGACATAGTTTTTCGGCTCCTCCGTACAATAAACCGTACGGAGGAGCCGATGTATGAAAAAAGCAAAACTGACGGCGGCCCTGGCCGCTTTGTTTCTCGTCAATATCCTGCTGATCTCCTTCAGCCAGCGGGCGGAGGCGGTGGCCTACAGGCAGGGATCCAGCGGCAGCGTGGTCACGAAAATCCAGCAGACGCTGAAAAGCGCGGGGTATTATACCTACACGGTGGACGGCATCTACGGCAGCCGCACCACGGCGGCGGTAAAGAAATTTCAGCGGGCAAAGGGGCTCGTCGCGGACGGCATCTGCGGCGAAAAGACCCTGGCGGCCCTGGGCATCCGGGTTCCGTCCGCCAGCGCGGACAGGAATACCCGCGCGCTGCTGGCGCGGCTGATTTCCGCGGAGGCCAGGGGAGAACCCTATGTGGGGCAGGTGGCGGTAGGCGCGGTGGTGCTCAACCGGGTCAGGCACCCTTCTTTTCCCAACACCATCCCCGGCGTGATCTATCAGTCCGGAGCCTTCAGCTGCATCACCGACGGCCAGTTCAACCAGCCGGTGGCGGAGAGCGCCTACCGGGCGGCGGACGACGCCCTGAACGGCTGGGACCCTACCGGCGGCGCGATCTACTATTTCAATCCCCATACGGCCACCAGCGCCTGGATCTGGTCCCGGCCCCTGATCCTCACCATCGGAAAGCACAGGTTCTGCGCATGAACTAACCGGCGGCAGCCTTTTGGCTGCCGCCGGTCCGTTCTGACGCATCAGTATTTGCTGAGATAATCCAGAAGCCGGACGCAGTAGCGATAGGTGAAGGCGACCGCCGCCGTTTCCAGCAGGACCGCAAGCCACAGGGGGCAGATGCCGAAAACCGTCAGCAGGAACAGGAAGGCTTTCACGATCAGGGCGACCAGCAGGATGCCCTTGCGGCCCAGCCTGGCGCAGCCCAACTGCTCCATCAGGGCGGCGACGCCGGCACGTCCGGCGCGTTCCATGGTGATCTGGTCGAAGCGGTCCAGAACGCCGGCGGCAGCGGAAAGGTCGTCCTTCTGGCCGGAGAGGTGCTCCGAAGCCGGGCGGACATAGAGGAGCTTTTCTCCAGGAAGCCGCTTTTCGCTTGCTTCCAGCGCATCCTTGAAGCGGAAGAAGCCGGCGCTGTCCAAGGCCTTCTCGCAGTCTTCGGCCTGCTGAGATTCGGAAAAGTCGATGCAGCCCACATAGTGACCGTTGACGCCCATGTGGAGGACCTGGGCGTTTTCGGGGAAGGGGAGAACGGAGAGGCCGGAGCGCTTCATGAATTCGGCACTGCCCGCCAGCACCGTGATATCCTTGACGCGGGCGACGACGCCCAGCCCAGGGAGCACCTTGCGTTCGATATCGGCGCTGCTGGTATTCTTGCTGACGGCCGCCAGCTTCTCCGCAGCGTCCAGCTCCGTGTCGGCGCAGGCGGTGGCGGCCAGGCGCAGCATCAGCTCGGGGCCGACAGCCTCCGGCCTTGCGGGGAACACGGCGGCGGTGCCGACGTCAACGGGCTCCTGCGTTTTGACACAGGCAAGCTTCAGGCCCATGAGACGGGTGATGGTGTCCCTGCGGAACAGAACGCCGGATTCACCGGCACAGAGAACGGCGGCATAGTCGCTGAGGGGAAAGGCGGCAAAGAGCGGGAAGGTGCCGCCCAGGGCGAGGATCACGGCGGCTCTGCTCAGAGCGTCCGCAACGGAAAGCTCGGAGAGAAGGACGGAGAGAATGGCGACCAGGGCCGCCAGCAGGACCATCAGATAGGTCAGATAGTTTTTCAGCAGCTGTTCATGAGGATGCACCAGAATGGTCTTCGTCTGAACGGCGGGCAGGCTCTCCTTCAGGGGATTCAGTTCACGGCGCGTATCCAGCAGACGGAGGACGCCGGCGCGCAGCCTGGGCAGCACCAGACCGGCGAGCAGCCGGATCAGCATCGCCAGAGCGGCATAGACCGCCGTTCCGGTGCAGATGCAGATGATTCCTGAGACGATCAGCAGAATAAGGCCGGAACCCAGATCCTTTTCCCGGATGGCCGCGAGAAGCTCATCCTTGAGGGCAAAGAGAGAGACGAGGAAGCTGAGGACAGAGAGGATGAACCGCATAAGCGCATTCCCGCTCAGGACCCAGGCGACGATCAGAAGCACCAGCGCCAGGGCTGCGCAGAAAAGGACCAGTTGTTCTGTCAGGGGATTCTCCGCCGGATGATTGCTGCGTTTCATAGTTTCTCCTTTCCGTCCGAGGGTCAGGTACCCATCAGAAATACGGAAGTATCGGTGACAAAATCGGCGAGACTGTAGCTGACCAGGATCGCGTCGAAGCCGCCTTCCGAGGCGTAGGCGGAAACGCTCTGCCGGTAGTAGCGCAGGTCCAGCACGTGGATTTCCGAATAGTGTTCAAAAAAGAAAGGGAGCTCGCAGTCGGCATAGGAATCCCGGATCACCAGCAGCTTCCCGCCCGCATGGCCGGTTCGGATCACCAGCCGGGAGGTGTTCCCGCCCAGGAACATACTGTATTTATCCTTGGTTTCCAGCTTTCCGACGTCGTAAATCGGGCTTACGGTCCCTTCCGAAGTGTCGTAGCGCGTCAGCTCCGCATCCCCCGCGGGAACGAAGGTCTGGATGCTGTCCGGCTTCACCCATCGGACGCCGGAGGAGGAATAGACGGTGCCGTAGAAGGAATCGCTGACGGTTTCCGGCCGATAGTCCTCCGGGTTCCCGGGCGTCAGGCCCAGGGCCGCCGCCGTGGCGGCATAACCGTAATAAGCGCCCAGGGTCGTCCAGTGGTGGTCCGTGCGGTAATAGACGCTCTCCGAAGCGTGTTCCCGCAGCGCGGAGAGGATATCCGCCGTTTTCACGTCCACCGCATCATAGATGCTTCGGATGAGCGCCGCCTGGTCGGCGGTGTCGGCGTTGGCGGGCAGCCGGTCAGACCAGATTTCCGCAGCCGAGGGGATCAGCGCCAGGCATACGGGAATGCCGGTGTTTGCCGCCAGGGCGTTCACCGCCCGGACGCCGCCCTCCACCGCCGAAGCCTTCGGCGGCCGGAAGCGGGAAATGAGGGTGTCCTCCCGACAGAAGAATACGCCGTTGTTTTCCGTCTTTCCCATGAGGCGCTCTGTCCGCGATTTCAAATCCAGCCAGCTGTCCCGAAAGGGGAACTGATCGGTGATGTAATCCTCGAAATCCTCGGTAAAGCCGCCGGAAAACAGCGTTTTCAGCGTGAATTTCGGCGCGAAAGCCAGCATGCGGTTTTCATTCTCGCTGCGGCTGTGGTCGGGCAGCGCGAGGTGGAGGAGCAGCCCGGCGCCGAGAAAGAGCGCAAAACACAAGATCACGGGCAGCACGCCCCGGCTCTGTTTCTTCATCGGTCACCTCAAAAGCGGAAATACAGGAAGGGATTATAGGTGCTGTCCACGAGATAAGCGGTGCAGAGGAGGAGGGAAGCCAGCACCAGCACCGGATTCAAAACCCGCGACAGCTTTTGCGGCAGGCACGCGTACAGCCGCTTCGCCAGCGGCGTGGAGGCCAGGATCATGACGGCGATGCCGGGGGCGAAGGAGCGCAGATAGTAGAGGAAGGTGGTGGAGCAGAGCCCCGCTCCGCCGAAGAACATGCTGCGGAGATAGAGGATACAGCTTGAAAGGTCCTCCACGCTGAAGAGCACCCAGCCCACGATCACCAGGATCAGCGCGTAGATATGCCCCACCCAGCCGGGGGCCCTCATCAGCCTGTCATAGAGGAAAACCTTTTCCAGAACCAGCAGGAGCGCGTAATACAGGCCCCACAGGAGGAAATTCCAGCTGGCGCCGTGCCAGATGCCGGTGAGGGTCCAGACGATCAGCAGGTTGAGGATCTGGCGGCCCTTTCCCCGGCGGTTGCCGCCCAGGGGGATGTAAACATAGTCCCGGAACCAGGTGGAAAGGGAGATATGCCAGCGCCGCCAGAATTCCGTGACGCTGCGGGAAATATAGGGATAGTTGAAGTTTTCCACAAAGTCGAAGCCCAGCATCCGCCCGAGACCGATGGCCATGTCGCTGTAGCCGGAAAAGTCGAAGTAGATCTGAAAGGTGAAAGCCAGCGCTCCCAGCCAGGCGTCCGCCGCGGAGAGAGAAGCCGGGTCCATGGCCTTGTAAACGTCCCACAGGGCGCCGATGTTGTTCGCCAGAAGGACCTTTTTCGACAGTCCGATGCAGAAGCGGCCCACGCCGGAGGCGAATTTCGCCTTTGTTTCCCGCCGGGAATCCAGCTGATCGGCGATATCCTTGTAGCGGACGATGGGGCCGGCGATGAGCTGGGGAAAGAGCGCGACATAGGTCCCGTAGCGGATGAAGCTCCGCTGGGAGCGGGCGTCGCCGCGGCATACGTCGATGGGGTAGGACATATTCTGAAAGGTGTAAAAGGAAATGCCGATGGGCAGGGTGACGCCCAGGGGATGGAAAAAGCCGAGACCGGGGAGCCGGCTCAGGTTCAGCGCCAGAAAGTCATAGTATTTGAAGAAGAACAGCAGTCCCAGGTTGATCACGGCGTTCAGGATCAGGATGCGCTTTGCTTTGTCCCTGTGCAGGTCCACCAGATAACCGGCAGCGTAGTTCACGGCGATGGAAAAAACCATCAGCGCCACATAGACGGGTTCGCCCCAGCCGTAGAAGACGAGATTGACGATGAACAGCCACAGATTCCGCCAGCGGGACGGAGCAAGGTAGTAGATCGCCAGGGTGACCGGCAGATAGAAAAAGAGAAACAGCAGGCTGGAAAAGACCATAAGATGTTCTTTTATCCTTTCTCCGGTTTGTATTTTGCCAGGGGATTCGCGTCGGCGGCCTGCCGAAGGTCCGTGTTTTCGATGTGGGTGTAGATTTCCGTGGTGTTCAGGTGCTCATGGCCCAGCAGCTCCTGCAGGGTGCGCACATCCACTCCGTTGCGGAGCATCAGGGTAGCCGCGGTATGCCGCAGCTTGTGGGCGCTGTAGCCGTCCTGTTCCAGCCCCGCTTCCCCCAGGTGCACCTTCACCAGCCGGTGGACCGTGCTGCGGGCGATCCGTTCCCCCCGCTCGGAGACGAAAAGCGCCGCCGTCGTCCCCGTGCCGTATTTCTTCCGCAGGGGGAGATAGGCGTTGATGGCGTCCGCCACCGCCTGATTCATGTAAACGACGCGTTCCCGGTCGCCCTTGCCCACGACCCGCAGTCGGTTCTCGCTGACGTCGCTGAGGTTGAGGCCGACGAGCTCGCTGATGCGCAGGCCGCAGTTGAGAAAAACGGTGAGGATGCAGCGGTCCCGCTCCGGATTGCGCCCGCCCACGCTGTTGAGGAGGGAAATGCTCTCCTCCAGGCTCAGATACTTGGGCAGACTGCGGCGGAGCTTGGGAGAATCAAAGCCGTCCAGGGGATTCTTTTCCAGCTTGCCCGTCTTGATCGTCAGATATTTGTAGAGCGAGCGAAGGGTCGCCAGCTTCCGGGCGCGGGAAGCGGGGGAGAGACCGTATTCCGCCTCCCGGCTCTGGGGATTCTTTATCCGGTCCCGTCCGAGGAAGCTCATGAAATCATAGACCTCGGTCTTGGTGAGCGCGCCGAGAAACGTGAGGTCCACGTCGGAGATGCCGATCTCCTCGAAGGGCGTGGATTTCGGCGCGAGGCCGCGGCGAAGCTTCAGAAAGCGGAGAAAGGTCCGCAGATCGAGATAGTATTCATCGATGGTCTTGCGGGAGTGGCCCCGAACGACCTCGTGATAGCTGAGGAAATCCCGGATGATCTCCGGCGCTTCGTCCCGATAATCCATGCTGCCCTCCCCGGGAATACCCAAACCAGTGGAATAACTTATATTATAACAGGATGCGACGGTATGTCAAACGAAATGTCTCTGCCGGAAAAGGAATGCGTCTTCCGGCTGGAGCTCAGCGGCGGTTTTCTCCTTCTCCTGTCTCTGACGGGGTTTTTCTGCGGCGGAGAAGCGCTGGCAGCCGCCGCGATCGGCGCGGCAGCGCATGAACTGGGGCACCTGGCCCTGATCCTGGGACAGGGGAGCCTTCCGCGCCGGCTGATCCTGGATATCTCCGGCGCATGCCTTTACTGCGCCGGAGGGGAGCCGGGTCCCCGACAGGAGCTGGCGCGCGCCGCGGCGGGACCGGCTGCGGGTTTTCTCCTCTGGCTGTGCCTTCGCTCCGCCGGGAGCGGATTCCTTCGCACAGCCGCGGGCATGAGCCTGACGCTCAGCCTTGTCAACCTTCTGCCTTCCTACGGCCTGGACGGCGAGCGGATGCTGCGCTGCCTCCTGCCGCGTTTCCTGACGGTCGACCGGCAGGAGAAGCTCTCCTGCCTGCTCGGCCTGCTCTCGGCCCTTGCCGCACTCACCCTGGGGATCCTTTGCAGTCCGCAGCTGTTCCTCTGCGGGATCTGGCTGCTTCTGCGTCAGCTGAGAATCCTTCTGCGCGATTGATTTTCCCCGGGAAATCGTGTATAGTGACGGTACCATACCGAAGGAAGGAAAATGCGGATGCATCCGTCATTGGAAGCGATCCTGCCGAAGGTGCAGAAGCCGGCGCGCTATACCGGCGGCGAATTCGGCGAGATCATCAAAAGCAAGGAAGAAACAGAGGTGCGCTTTGCCCTCTGTTTTCCGGATACCTATGAGATCGGCATGTCCAACCTGGGCCTGCGCATCCTCTACGGCGTGCTCAACAAGCTGCCGGGCGTCTGGTGCGAGCGGGTATTCGAGCCCTGGCGCGACATGGCGGAGGCCATGCGCGCGGCGAAGGTGCCGCTGTATGCCCTGGAAAGCGGCGACCCCATCCGGGATTTCGACCTGATCGGCTTTTCCGTGGGCTATGAGATGTCCTTTACCGGCATCCTGGACATGCTTTCTCTGGCGGGCATCCCCCTGCGCAGCGAGGACAGGAAGGACCTGCAGCCCATCGTTTTTGCCGGCGGCGCCTGCATGTTCAATCCGGAGCCCATCGCCGATTTCATCGACCTTGCGGCCATCGGGGAGGGCGAGGAGCTGGACGCGGAGCTGACGGAGCTGTACCGCAGGGCCAAGCGGGAAGGATGGACGAAGGGGGAGTTTCTCAGCGCCGCCGCGCAGATCGAGGGCGTCTATGTTCCGTCCCTTTACGATGTGACCTATCAGCCGGACGGACGGATCGCTTCCGTCACGCCGAAGGAGGGCGCGCCGGCATATGTGCGCAAGCGCATCCTGCAGGACCTGGACAGGGCGGATTTCCCTGTCCGCACCATCATCCCTTCCACGGAGATCGTTCATGACCGGACCATGCTGGAGCTTTTCCGGGGCTGCATCCGGGGCTGCCGCTTCTGCCAGGCGGGATATATTTACCGGCCCGTTCGGGCCAAGCGGGCGGAGACCCTGATCCGCCAGGGGATCGAAAGCCTCCGCTGTTCCGGCTATGAGGAAATCAGCCTCACCAGCCTCAGCACCAGCGATTATAAGGAGCTTGGCGCGCTGTGCGACGGCCTGCTGGATTGGTGCGAGCCCAGGAGCGTCAGCCTGTCCCTGCCGTCTCTGCGAGCAGACAATTTCTCCCTCGAGCTGATGCAGCGGGTGCAGAAGGTGCGCCGCAGCGGCCTGACCTTCGCGCCCGAAGCGGGCACCCAGCGCCTGCGGGACGTCATCAACAAAAACGTGACGGAGGAGGACCTGCTGAATGCCTGCCGCACCGCCTTTTCCGGCGGCTGGAGCAGCGTGAAGCTCTATTTCATGCTGGGCCTGCCCACAGAGACGGACGAGGATGTGCTGGGCATCGCGGACCTGGCCTATAAGGTCTGGCAGGTCTGGCGGGAAGCCACGCCCAACCGCAGCCGGGGCGTGCGCATCACCGTTTCCACCTCCTGCTTTATCCCCAAGCCCATGACCCCCTTCCAGTGGTTTCCCCAGGACAGCCGTGAGGAGCTCATCCGCAAACAGAAGCTGCTGAAGGATTCCATGCGCTCCAAGGCCATCAGCTATTCCTGGCATGAGCCGGACGTGAGCTATATCGAAGCGGCCCTTGCGGTGGGGGACCGCCGCCTGGGAAAGGTACTGGAGCGCCTGTTCGCTTCTTCCGGCGGTCTTCAGGCCTGGGAGGAGTATTTTGATTATGCCGCCTGGCTTCAGGCGTTTCGGGAAGCCGGGCTGGATCCGGATTTCTATGTGCGCCGCCTTCGGGGCGAGGAGGAGCTTTTGCCCTGGGATGTGATCGACGACGGCGTCCAAAAAACCCACCTCCTGCGGGAAAAGCACCTCTCCGAACGCGGCGTCGTCAGCCCCGACTGCCGGAAACAGTGCCTGGGCTGCGGCGCGAACCGCCTGCTGGAAGGGGGCAAGTGCGATGCCTGAAGTGCGATTTCGCTTTGAAAAGCGTCTGAGGGCCGCCTATCTCAGTCATCTGGATGTGATGCGCACCTTCCAGCGGGCGTTCATCCGGGCCGGTATCCGCATCCGCCACTCCGAGGGCTTCAATCCTCACCCGAAAATGTCCATCGCCCTGCCGCTGCAGCTGGGCTGCGAAAGTGTCTGCGAAGTGCTGGACGCCTCCGTGCTGGACGGACCCGAGGATATGGCCGGAGCCCTCAATGCCGCGCTGCCGGAAGGCATCCGCGTGCTTGCCGCAGGGCAGCCCCTCCGCCCGGTGCGGGAGATCGCCTGGACTGAGTGGTCCCTGCGCTTTCCCGATGATGAAACGGCGTCGGAAGCGGAAACCGTGTTCCGGCTTCCCTCCCTGCCGGTGGAGAAGAAGACGAAGCGGGGGCTCGGCACCCTGGACATTGCGCCGCACATCGAGCTCCTAGCGCGCGAGGGAACGGAGCTCCGGATGCTGCTCAGGGCGGATTCCCCCACGGTCAATGCCGGGGACCTGCGCAAGGCCCTCGGAGGAAAGCTGGAAAAGGAGCTTCCCGTGCGCTGCCTGCGGCTGCGGCTGCTGACGGAAAACCGGGAAACTTTTCAATAAAAACCCTTGCATTTTGCGGGAAGCTGTGGTAATATCCCTAAGTCTGTATGAACAGACGGAATGGGGCAGTCCTATGCCGTGAGGAGCGGTACGAATGCCTTTTTGCGGAAAGGAGGAAATCATCATGGATTTGGTAAAAGTGCTTTCCGAGCAGTATATGAAGGCTGAAGTGCCTCAGGTTCACGTGGGCGATACCGTGCGCGTGTCCGTCAAGGTCAAGGAAGGCAATCGCGAGCGTATTCAGGTGTTTGAAGGCATCGTCATCGCGAAGAGACATGGCGGCGTCAATGAGACGATCACTGTCCGCCGCATCGCCTACAATGTGGGCTATGAAAAAGTGTTCCCGATCCATTCCCCCAACGTCGTCTCCATCGACACGATTCGGCGCGGTAAGGTTCGCCGTGCGAAGCTGTACTATCTGCGGGACAGAGTCGGCAAGCAGGCGAAGGTCAAGGAAAAACTTTAAGCAGGCAATCGGGGGTGCTGACAGCGCCCCCTTTTGTTTTTCGGGAGGGATACCCTATGGAAGAAAGCGCTCAGGCGCCGGAGAAAAAAGCGAAGGACCCGAAGGGCAATGCCTATGACTGGATCGAAAGCCTGGTCACGGCCATCGTTGCCTGCATCCTGATCTTTCTCTTCCTGTTCCGTGTGGTGAACGTGCAGGGGAGCAGCATGGTGCCGACGCTGCATGAGTCGGACAAGATCGTCATCTCCCGGCTGGCGGGGAACTTCAAGTATGGGGACGTCGTGGTGCTGACGAAGACCGCTTTCAGCGATGAGAGCATCGTAAAACGGGTGATCGCCACCGAAGGGCAGACCGTGGATATCGATTTCAGCGACGGCACCGTCACGGTGGACGGAAGGGTCCTGCAGGAACCCTATATCGCGGAAAAGACCAAGCGGGAAATGGATTTCAAAGGGCCGGTGACGGTGCCGGAGGGCTGCATCTTCTGCCTGGGAGACAACCGCAATCAGAGCACCGACAGCCGCCGCAGCACCATAGGCATGATCGACAGGCGCTGCGTCCTGGGCCGCGTGATCCTCCGTCTGTGGCCCCTGGATAAAATCGGAGCGGTGAAGTGATGCGTCCGGAGGCCATGAACGTCAACTGGTTTCCGGGGCACATGACGAAAGCCCTGCGGAACATGGAAAACGATCTGAAGCTGGTGGACTGCGTCTGCGAGATCACCGACGCCCGCATTCCCCGCTCCAGCCGCAATCCGGCGCTGGATGAACTCCTGGGCCGGAAACCCAGGCTCGTGCTGCTGAACCGGGCGGATCAGGCGGACAGCGCCATGACGAAGCTCTGGACGGAGTATTACCGCGCCCGCGGCATCCTCGCCCTGGAAACCGACAGCCGCAGCGGCAGGGGCGTGGATCGTTTTCCCCAGGCGGTCCGCAGTCTGCTGGAGGAAAAGCTTCGCAGCCTGGAGGCCAAGGGGCAGGGGAACCGTCCTCTGCGGGCCATGGTGGTGGGCATCCCCAACGTGGGGAAGTCCACCTTTATCAACAAGGCCGCGGGGCGGAAAGCCGCCGCCGCGTCGGACCGGCCCGGCGTCACCCGGGGGAAGCAGTGGGTCACCGTATCCAAAGGGCTGGAGCTGCTGGATACCCCCGGCGTCCTCTGGCCGAAATTCGACGATCCCGTGATCGGAGAACATCTGGCCTTCACCGGTGCGGTGAAGGATCAGATCCTGGATACGGAGGAGCTGGCCTCCCATCTGCTGACGTTGCTGGCGCAGATCGCGCCTCAGGCTCTGGCGGAACGCTATAAGCTGACGGAGACGGAGGGCCTCCAGGGCTGGGAGCTGCTGGAAGCCGCCGCGAAGAAGCGTGGATATCTCGTTTCCCGCGGCGAAGCGGACACGCTGCGCATGTCCAACATCCTGCTGGATGAATTCCGGGCCGGAAAGCTGGGACGGCTGACCCTGGAGGCGCCGGAATGCTGAAGCCGGAAACGGAGCTGGGGATCGTCTGCGGCATCGACGAAGCGGGCCGCGGCCCTCTGGCGGGGCCCGTGTGCGCCGCCGCCGTCATCCTGCCGCCGGACTGGGAGCCGGCGGGGCTGAACGATTCCAAAAAGCTGACGCCCGCACAGCGGGATGCGCTGTATGATGAAATCACCGCGAAGGCGGCGGGCTGGTCCGTGGCTTTCGCCTCCGAGGCTGAGATCGACGAGGTGAACATTCTCCGGGCCACCTTCCTCGCCATGCGCCGGGCCCTTGCCGGGCTGGAAACCAAGCCGGACTTCGCCCTGGTGGACGGAAACCGGGACCCAGGCCTTGGCATCCCCACCCGCTGCGAGGTGAAAGGGGACGCTCGCTATGCCTGCATCGCCGCCGCCTCCGTGCTGGCGAAGGTGAGCCGGGACCGGCTCATGGAGGAGATGGACAGGATTTATCCGCAATACGGCTTTCTCCGTCACAAGGGTTATCCGACGAAAGCCCATTATGAAGCGCTGGCGCAGTTCGGGCCCTGTCCCATCCACCGACGCAGCTTTTTGAAAAAGGCGCATCCATGAGCAGGGAAAAGCTGATGGGCGCTTTCGGGGAAGCCGCCGCGGCGGAATACCTGCGCAAAAAACGCTATGAGATACTGGCGATGAATTACCGCTGCCGGCTGGGAGAGCTGGATATCGTGGCAAAGCATAGAGAGACGTTTGTTTTCGCGGAGGTCAAGCTTCGCAGGGAGGGAGGCTACGCCGGCGCGGCGGAAGCCGTGACCCCCGTCAAGCAGCGGCGGCTGCGCTTCGCCGCGGAAGCCTGGCTGGCGGAAAACGAGCTGGAGGATGCGCCCTGCCGTTTCGACGTGATCGAGGTCTATCTGGAGAAAACCGGCGGCAGGGTCAAGCGGATCCAACATCTGGAGGAGGCATTCTGACCGTGAAACTCTTTGACGGACACTGCGATACGCTTCTCGGCCTCATGGGAAACCCGAAATCCGGTCCGCTGCCGGTGGGCAGCCTGTATGAAAACGAGCTGCAGGTGGACCTGAAGCGCGGCCTGGAAATGGAAGCCTACGCCCAGACCTTCGCCCTGTTCGGTTTTCGGGAGATGGGCTGGAACGATATCTTCGATACGCTGTACAGCCGCTTTCAGGCCGAGGCGGAGGCCTGCGCGGACCATCTGCGTTTCTGCCGCAGCCGCACGGACGCTCTGAATGCCGCCAAAGAGGGAAAGGCGGCAGCTTTTCTCAGCATCGAAGGGGCGGAAGTGATCGACTGCAGGCCGGAAAAGCTGGAGGCAGCAGCGGAAAAGGGCGTCCGGGGCTTCGGCGTCTGCTGGAACCGGGCAAACAAAATCACCGGTACCAGCGCCCAGGAACCGGACCGGGGACTCAGCGAAAAGGGAAAAACGCTGGTGAAGCTGGCCCTGGAGCTGGGCCTTACGGTGGATGTGTCCCACCTCAGCGACCCCGGCTTCTGGGACGTGGAAAAGCTGGCCAAGGGGCCCTTCATCGCCAGCCATTCCAATGCCCGCGCCGTTCACGACCATCCCCGCAACCTGACGGACGACATGTTCCGCGCCATCCGGGACCACGGAGGGACCGCCGGACTGAATCTTTACAGCCTGTTTTTGGGAGAAGGGGAAGTGACCGTGGAAACCGTGCTCCGGCATATCGACCGCTTCCTGGACCTGGGCGGAGAAAAGACCCTGGCCGTCGGCGGCGATCTGGACGGCTGCGACCGTCTGCCCCAAGGCATCCGCGGCGTACAGGACGTGCATCTGATCCGGGATGCGCTGGCGGAGCGGGGATATGAGGAAACCCTGCTGGACGATATCTTTTACAACAATCTGCTCCGGGTCCTGCCTGTGCAGGACTGAGGGGGAAGGAGACAGCGTCATGAATTATGTAAGCACAAGAGATTCCTCCCTGAAAATCACCGCCGCCGAGGCGATCGCCCGGGGCCTCAGCCCCGACGGCGGACTGTTCGTGCCGGAAGCCCTGCCCCGGGTTTCCGTGGAAACCCTCCGCAGTCTGGGCCGCATGAGCTACGCCCGGCGGGCGGCGGCCATCATGGGGCTGTTCCTGGAGGACTATTCGGCGGAGGAATTGAAAGAATACACCGAGGCCGCCTATTCGGAAGAACGCTTCGGCGCCGCGCCCGCGCCGCTTCATAAGGCGGACGAAACCACCGCTTATCTGGAGCTGTGGCACGGGCCCACCTGCGCGTTCAAGGACATGGCCCTGCAGGTCATGCCCCACCTGCTCCGTGCCGCCCTGGTGAAGACCGGGGAAACGAAGCAGGTCTGCATCCTGGTCGCCACCTCCGGCGACACCGGCAAGGCTGCGCTGGAAGGGTTCCGGGACGTGGAGGGAACGAAGATTTTTGTGTTCTATCCCTCCGACGGCGTCTCCGACGTGCAGAAGCTGCAAATGCGCACCCAGCAGGGAAAGAATGTGGGCGTCTGCGCCGTCCGGGGCAATTTCGACGACGCGCAGAGCGGCGTCAAGGCGATCTTCGGGGATAAAGACATGCTCCGGAAGCTGGCGGAGGCCGGCTACTTCTTCTCCTCGGCGAACTCCATCAACTGGGGGCGGCTGCTGCCCCAGGTGGTCTATTATTTCTCCGCCTACTGCGACGCGGTGGAGCAGGGGATGGTGCCCTTCGGGGAGAAGATCAACTTCTGCGTCCCCACCGGAAACTTCGGAGATATCCTGGCTGGCTGGATCGCCAAAAAGTGCGGCCTGCCGGTGGATAAGCTGATCTGCGCCTCCAACACCAACAAGGTGCTGACGGATTTCTTCCGCACCGGCGCTTATGACCGGATGCGTCCTTTCCACACCACCATGTCCCCCTCCATGGATATCCTGATCTCCAGCAATCTGGAACGCCTGCTTTACATGGCGACGGAGGACGACCGGCAGGTGAAGGCCTGGATGGAAGCCCTCGGCGAAAAGGGAAGCTACAGCGTTCCCGAAAGTCTGCTGCGGACCCTGCAGACGGATTTCGCCTGCGGCTGGTGCAGCGAAGAAAACACCCGGCGGGAGATCGGCGCACGCTACGCGGAGGGCTATCTCATCGACACGCACACCGCGGTGGCCTCCCGCGTGCTGGCGGATTACCGCGCCGAAACCGGGGATCGGAAGTGCGCCGTCGTGCTTTCCACCGCAAGCCCCTATAAATTCTGCGACCATGTGCTTTCCGCCATCGGCTCCGAAGCGAAGGGGAGCGGCACGCAGCTGATCGACACGCTCTCGCAGCTAACAGGGACCCCTGTCCCCAGGCCTCTGGCGGGGCTGGACAAGCGGGAGGTACGCTTCGATCAGGTGGTGGAGAAGACCGAAATGCCCAACGCGGTCCTGGGGATGCTGGGGATCGGCTGATGGCCCTCTATGTGCTGGGAGACCTGCATCTGTCCCTGAGCTCGGACAAGCCCATGGACGTTTTCGGCGCGAAATGGGCGGAGCACGACCGCCGGCTGCGGGAGAGCTTCCGGGCCCTGACGGACGAGGATACGACGGTGCTATGCGGCGACCTGAGCTGGGGCATGAGCCTTGCGGAGGCGGCGGAGGACCTGCGCTTCATCGATGGCCTGCCGGGAAGGAAGATCGTCCTGAAGGGCAATCACGACTACTGGTGGACCACCGCCGCCAAGATGCAGGCATTCTTCCGGGAGCAGGGATTCGGGAGCATCGAGATCCTCCACAACAACTGCTGTCTTTACGGCGACGCAGCCCTCTGCGGTACGCGGGGCTGGTTCTTTGAGGAGGAAAAGGGCGACGGGCATGACCGGAAGATCATGAACCGGGAGGTCATGCGCCTGGAAGCGTCCCTGAAGGCGGCGGGAGAGCGGGAGAAGCTCTGCTTTCTCCACTATCCGCCCCGTTACGGCGCATCCTATGTCTGCAGGGAGATCACGGACCTGCTGAGCGCCTACGGCGTCCGGGAGTGTTATTACGGGCACCTCCACGGCCCCGGCCAGAAGGGCGCGGTCCAGGGCTGGGTGGAGAATGTGCATTATCAGCTCGTGAGCGCCGATTATCTCGGATTCGCGCCGAGAAAAATCAGAGATTGAAGCGAAAGCCCGAATTGTGTTTTCCGCTGAAAAAAAGTGTGGCAAAAATCGACGGGCTGTGATATAGTGTTTTGCAATGCTTGAAAATACCGCTGAGTAGCGTTAATCTGCATGGGAGGAATCAGCCGACATGGAAGTCAAGAGCATCGAAAAGAAAGAGAAGAACAGCGCAGACATCACCGTCACCGTCACCCCCGAGGAATTTGAGGCCGCCCTGGTCAAGGTATTCAACAAGAATAAGAAAAATATCCAGATCCCCGGCTTCCGGAAGGGCAAAGCCCCCCGCAAGATCGTGGAGGCCATGTACGGGGAATCTGTCTTTTATGAAGACGCCATCAACGAAGTAGCTCCCGACGCCTATTTCTTCTCCGTGAAAGAGAAGGAGCTGAAGCCGGTTGCCAATCCCTCCATCGAGGAAGCCAATGTGGAGGACGACAAGTCCCTGACCCTCCGCTTCAACGCCATCCTCTATCCCGAGGTAGAGCTGGGCCAGTACAAGGGCCTGGAGGCCGTGCGCAAGGCTGTCAAGGTCGATCCCGCCGAGATCGACATGGAAGTGGACCAGCTGCGGGAGCGCAACGCCACCGTGCAGACCGCCGAGCGGCCCGCCAAATTCGGCGATACCGTGGTGCTGGACTACGAGGGCTTCATCGACGGCGTGCCCTTTGAGGGCGGCAAGGACGAGAAGCACAGCCTGGAGATCGGCTCCAATTCCTTCATCCCCGGCTTCGAGGTGCAGCTGATCGGCGTTTCCGCCGGCGAGGACGCGGAAGTGAACGTCACCTTCCCCGAGGATTACCACGCCGAGGAGCTGAAGGGCAAGCCCGCCGTTTTCAAGTGCCACGTGCACGAAGTCAAAGAGAAGCTCCTGCCGGAGGCGGACGATGAATTCGCCAAGGATGTCAGCGAATTCGACACGCTGGCGGACTTCCGCAAGAATATCGAGGACAAGCTGCACAAGCAGAAGGAAGACAAGACCCGCGACGATTTCCTGGATCTGCTGCTGGCCCAGGTGGTGGACGGCATGAAGGTGGACCTGAACGACGCCATGGTGGAGCAGCGGACCCAGCAGATGGTGGAGGATATCGCACAGCGCATCCAGCAGCAGGGCATCGGCCTGGAGACCTATCTCGGCTGGATGGGCACCAATCTTGCCGATTTCACCAAATCCCAGCGGGCCAATGCGGAGAAGACCATCCGTCAGGAGCTGGCGCTCAACAAGATCGCCGAGCTGGAGAACATCACCGTCACCGACGAGGACAGGGACGGGGAGCTGCAGAAGCTGGCCGACCAGTACGGCATGGAGCTGGACACCATCAAGACCTTCATGGACACCGAGCGGATGGACGAGAGCATCCTTTACAAGAAGGCTGCCGACCTGATCATCGAAAACGCCGTCGCCCTGCCGGAGCCCGAGCCGGAGAAGGTGGAGCCCGCCGAAGCCGAGAAGGCAGCCGAAGAAGAAAAGGCGGAGGACAAGGCAGAGTAATTCGCCGCGGCAGGAATAGAATCCTCTGCCGATGGCTATGATTGTGACACCGGGAAGAAGGAGGAAGGAAATTGAGTACGCTGATTCCCTATGTGGTGGAGCAGACCTCCCGCGGAGAGCGCTCCTATGATATTTATTCCAGGCTGCTGAACGACCGCATCGTGTTTCTCAACGGAGAAGTCGACGAAGCGTCTTCCAGCGTGATCGTGGCCGAGCTTCTCTATCTGGAAGCGCAGGACCCGGACAAGGATATCCAGTTTTATATCAACAGCCCCGGCGGCAGCGTGACGGACGGCCTGGCCATTTACGATACCATGCAGTATATCAAGGCGGATGTATCCACCATCTGCGTGGGCATGGCCGCCAGCATGGGCGCGTTCCTGCTTTCCGCCGGCGCCAAGGGCAAGCGCATCTGCCTCCCCAATGCGGAGGTCATGATCCATCAGGTGCTGGGGGAGACCAGGGGGCAGGAGACCGATATCCAGATCGAAGCCCGGCATATGGCAAAGATCAAGAAGACCCTGACGGAGATCATCGCCCGCAACTGCGGCAAGACCTATGAGCAGGTCTATGCCGACTGCGAACGCAACAACTGGATGAGCGCCGAGGAAGCGAAGGAATACGGCCTGATCGACAATGTGATTTATAAGCGATAACGGAGCATAAGCATGGAAGATAGAAGGACCCCGCGCTGCTCCTTCTGCGGCAAGACCCAGGACGAGGTGGAGCGGCTGATCGCCGGAAGGAACGCCTATATCTGCAATGAGTGCGTGGAGCTCTGCCTCAAGGTGATGGGCGATGATTTCGCCCCCCAGCAGAAGCAGCTCAAGCAGAAAGCACGGCAGATGGAGGAAGAAGGGCTGCCAAAGCCCCAGGAGATCAAGGAATTCCTGGACCAGTATATCATCGGCCAGGAGCAGGCGAAGATCACCATTTCCGTCGCGGTCTACAATCACTATAAGCGCATCCTCTACGGCAAAGAGGAAGATGTGGAGCTGCAGAAGAGCAATATCCTGCTGATCGGCCCCACCGGCTGCGGCAAGACCATGTTCGCGCAGAGCCTTTCCAAGCTGCTGGAGGTGCCCTTTGCCATCGCCGACGCCACGACGCTGACGGAAGCCGGCTATGTGGGGGACGACGTGGAGAATATCCTGCTTCGTCTCCTGCAGGCGGCAGACTACGACGTGGAGCTGGCCCAGCGCGGCATCATTTACATCGACGAGCTGGATAAGATCTCCCGCAAGAGCGAAAATGTTTCCATCACGCGGGATGTCAGCGGCGAGGGCGTGCAGCAGGCGCTGCTGAAGATCCTGGAAGGCACGGTTGCCAACGTGCCGCCCCAGGGCGGGCGGAAGCACCCCCACCAGGAGTTCATCCAGATCGACACCTCCAATATCCTCTTTATCTGCGGCGGCGCCTTCGCCGGGATCGAGAAGATCATCGAGGACCGCCGCAACAAGACCACCATCGGCTTCGGCGGAGAGGTGCAGAGCCGCAAGCAGAAGGATATCGGGGAGATTCTGGAAAGCGTCCAGCCCCATGATATCCTGAAATACGGCCTCATTCCGGAGCTTGTGGGCCGCCTCCCGGTGATCACCCCCCTGCGCAGTCTCACAAGGGAGGATATGATCCGCATCCTGACGGAGCCGAAGAACAGCCTGACGAAGCAGTATGAAGCACTGTTGGGTATGGACCATGTGGAGCTGAGCTTCACGAAGGAAGCGCTGGAGGCGATCGCCGATAAGACCATGGCCATGGATCTGGGCGCCCGCGGGCTCCGCAGCATTATGGAAAACCTGATGCGGGATCTGATGTTCCGCATCCCCTCCGACCCCGGCATCACCGGGGTGGAGATCACCGCAGCCTGCGTCCGGGGAGAAGCCCAGCCCAGGCTGTTCCGCGAAGCCAAAGAGATCGCCGGCTGACAACAGGATAATTCGGGGGCGGTTTCCGAGCCGTCCCCGTGCGTTTTTCCTTGGAGGTATCCTATGTTTGAAAATATCGAGAAGCTGCCCATGATCCCCCTTCGGGGTCTGTCCGTCTTTCCCTCCATGATCCTGAATTTCGATATCGAACGGCCCATTTCCATTGCCGCGCTGGATCGCGCCATGGAATCTGACCGCCGTATCTTCCTGCTGGCCCAGCGGGATGCGGATGTGGAGGAGCCCTCCGCGGAGGACCTGTATGCCATCGGCTGCATCGCCTCCATCCGCCAGATCCTTCGGATGCCCAACGGGGGCGTCCGGGTCCTCGTAGAGGGGAAGACCCGCGCCCGCATGAACCGGATCACGCTGTTCCGCCCCTGGATGGAGGCGGAAGTGGAAGCCATCGCCGAGGAGCCGGACCTGGAGCATCACCGCCTGAAGGAAGCGCTGATGCGCCGGACCCGCGGCCTGATCGGGCATATGAGCATGCTCCTGCAGGGCAACGGACCCGTGAGCGGAAACATCGACGATTACCGGGAACCCGGCGCTCTGGCGGATTTCCTTGCCCAGAACATGCACATTCCCCATGAAAAAAAGCAGCTGATCCTGGAAACCCTGCAGCCCCTGCGCCGCCTGGAAAAGATGAACGATATCATCGAGTATGAGATCGACGTGCTGGAGGTGGAAGCCCAGCTCCAGCGCCGCACCCAGGGCCGCATGATGGCCGCCCATCGGGAGAGCATCCTGCGGGAGCAGATGCGGACCATCCAGCAGGAGCTGGGTATGGACGAGGAGCAGGAAGCCGAATCGGAATACGACGAATATAAGAAGAAGATCGAATCGCTGAGCGCCTCCGACGAAATCAAGGAAAAGCTCATGAAGGAGCTGAACCGCCTCAGCCATCAGGGCATGGGCTCCTCCGAGGGGGCCGTGCTGCGCACCTATCTGGACAAGGTGCTGGAGCTTCCCTGGGGCGTTTTCACCGAAGATGTGCTCAGCGTGGAAAACACGCGGAAGATCCTGGACGAGGATCACTACGGGCTGCAGAAGGTGAAGGAGCGCATCCTGGAATTCGTGGCCGTGCGCCAGCTCGCGCCGGATATGAAGGGCGCCATCATCTGCCTGGTGGGTCCGCCGGGCACCGGCAAGACCTCCATCGGCATGAGCATCGCCCGCGCCATGAACCGGAAGCTGAGCCGCATCAGCCTGGGCGGCGTCCACGATGAGGCGGAAATCAGAGGTCACCGGAAGACCTATGTGGGCGCGATGCCGGGCCGGATCATGAACGCCATGGCCCAGGCCGGCTCCTCCAACCCCGTGCTGCTGCTGGATGAGGTGGATAAGCTGGGAACGGACTATCGGGGAGACCCCTCCTCGGCTCTGCTGGAGGCCCTGGATTCCGAACAGAACCACGCGTTCCGGGATCATTATCTGGAGGTTCCCTTCGACCTGCGGAATGTGGTGTTCATCACCACCGCCAACACCACCGACACCATCCCGCGGCCTTTGCTGGACCGGATGGAGGTCATCGAGCTCAGCAGCTATACCGACGAAGAGAAGCTACATATCGCAAAGGACCACCTGCTGCCCAAGCAGCGGCAGAAGCACGGCCTCAAGGCAAAGCAGCTGCGCCTGTCCGACGCGGTGCTCCGCGCCGTGATCACCGGCTGGACGCGGGAATCCGGCGTCCGTACCCTGGAGCGGGAGCTGGGGGCGATTTGCCGCAAGGCGGCCATGAAGCTGGTGGAAGGGGAAAAGGACAGCGTTTCCGTCACCCTGCGGGAGCTGGAAAGCTATCTGGGCGTTCGGAAATACAAACCGGAGGATAAGCAGAGGGAGGATACCGTCGGACTGGCGCACGGCCTGGCCTGGACCAGCGTGGGCGGCGTCACCCTGGATGTGGAAGTCGCCGTCATCGACGGTAACGGACAGATGCGCCTCACCGGCAATCTGGGCGAGGTGATGAAGGAATCCGCCGCGGCAGGCCTGGGTTATATCCGCAGCCGCGCGGCGATCCTGGGCATCGACCCCGCTTTCCACAAGACAAAGGATATCCTCGTCCATTTCCCGGAGGGCGGCGTTCCCAAGGATGGCCCCAGCGCCGGCATCACCATGACCCTGGCCATGATTTCGGCGCTGACCGGCGCGAGAGTGCGGGGCAATATCGCCATGACCGGGGAAATCACCCTGCGGGGAAGGATCCTTGCCATCGGCGGCCTGAAGGAGAAGACCATGGCTGCCCTGCGCTCCGGTGCGGATACGGTGATCATCCCCAAGGAAAATGAGCCGGACCTGGCGGAGATCGATCCGGACGTGCGCAGCCGGCTGAAATTCGTCACCGCTGCCCACATCGACGATGTGCTGCACGTTGCCCTGGATTTCACCGGCGTCAAGCCCTGGAAGCCGGAGAAGCAGCCGGATAAGCCGCTTCTTCCGCCGACCGTGCCGGAACCGGAACGGCTGCCGGAGCGGACCCTCGCCAATTGAACCGGATTCCCCAACGCGGAATAGAATGGAACGGCAAGACCGTGCGGAGACGCACGCGGACGCAGAGGCGGCCGCGTTCGGCCGCCGGTCTTCCTTCATTCTGAGCTTTAGGGGGAATCTCCGTTGAGAGTTGCCTATATGGGTTTCCACACATTGACGGACGCGCAGCGCGCCGCAGAATTCCTTTCCCTCAGAAGCATCCGCTCGCGCATCGTGCGGATGCCGTCCGGTCCCGGGATCAGCTGTTCTTATGGCTTGAAGCTGCGGGACCGCGATGCGGAGAGGGCTGCGGAGACGCTGGCGGAAGTCGGGATACGGCCGGGAAAGACCGTCTATCGCCGGGAAGGCGGCGCGGGAGACCGTGATCTATTTTGACAATGCGGCGACGACTCTGTTCAAGCCGCCGAGCGTTGCGAAAGCGATGGCCGCCGCCGTTGATACCCTCGGAAGTCCGGGCCGCGGCGGCCATGACGCGGCTATGCGGGCCGCGGAGGAAGCCTATGCCTGCCGGAGCCTGGCGGCCGAAATGTTCGGCGCGCCGGATCCGTCCTGCGTGGTCTTCTGCATGAACGCTACCCATGCCCTCAATCTCGCCATCAAAAGCGTCGCCGGTCCGGGAGACCGGGTAGTGATATCCGGCTATGAGCATAACGCGGTGCTGCGGCCGCTGACCGCCCTTCGCGCGAAGCTCGCCGTCGCCGCCGCGCCGCTGTTTCGGCCGGAGGAAGCCGTTGCAGCCTTTCGCAGGGAACTGCGGGAGGACACGAAGCTCGCGGTGGTGAACCATGTTTCCAATGTCTTCGGTTATGTCCAGCCGCTGGAGGAAATCGCGCGGCTTTGCCGGGAGCGGGGCATCCCCCTTATCGTGGACGCTTCTCAGTCCGCCGGGGTGCTGCCCCTGGACCTGAAGACCCTCGGCGCGGCGTTTCTCGCGATGCCGGGACACAAGGGCCTCTACGGACCGCAGGGTACCGGTCTTCTGATCTGCGGCGCGCCGGCCAGGCCGCTCCTGGAGGGCGGCAGCGGCAGCGATTCCAGAAACCGGCGCATGCCCGATCAGCTGCCGGACCGCCTGGAGGCCGGGACCCTCAACATGCCCGGCATCGCCGGGCTGCATCGGGGTCTGCAATTCGTGCGCCGGTCAAAGGCGGCCGGTCTGCTCAGGCACGAGCGGCTGCTTCTCCGGCAAGCGGAAGACCTGCTGCGTCAGCTGCCCGGCGTGGAGCTCTACGCGGCGGAGGACGCCGGCCTCCAGACCGGCGTTCTGTCCTTTCGCGTGACCGGGGAGGATCCGGAGGTGACGGCGGCAAAGCTTGCAGACCGGGGCATTGCCGTTCGCGCCGGTCTTCACTGTGCGCCCCTGGCGCACGATACCGCCGGCAGCGGCGGAACCGTCCGCATCAGCTTTTCCGCGTTCAATCACAGCGGAGAGGTTCGGAAATTCGCCATGGTCCTGAAAGAAAACTTGCTATGATTTGAACAATTCGGCTTGTAATGACCGCTCAGATAAGATATAATATAGGGTATCATAATAGACATACTATGGCATTTCGGATGGAGGAGCAGCATGATCCTCAACAGCTTTCTTGATATTGTCAGGACGATTCGGCTCAATGACATCATCGACATGGTCATCATGGCGTTTGTCTTCTACAAAGTCCTGTACTTTTTGGCCCGGACAGGCTCCGGGCGCGTCCTGCGCGGCATCCTGCTGTTGGTGGTGCTGCTGCTTCTGGCCCGCGCGCTGAACCTGTATGTGATCAACTATGTTTTCGGAAAGACCTTTGAGCTGGGCATTCTGGCCCTGCTGGTCATTTTCCAGCCGGAGATCCGGTCACTCCTGGAAAAGGTCGGCGGCATCACGAAATACATCCCCGGCCGCAGCAGCCCGAAGGACGTGGAGATCGCCATTTCCCAGGTCGTCCTGGCCTGCCGCGACCTGGCCGCCACCAAGACCGGCGCTCTGATCGTATTCGAGCGGGACAATATGCTGGATGAACCGATCAAAACGGGAACGCTGATCCATGCAGACGTGAAGGCGGAGCTGCTGAAAAACATCTTTTATCCCAATACCCCGCTGCACGACGGCGCGGTGATCATCCGCGGCGGGCGGATCGAGGCGGCAAGCTGCATGCTCCCCCTCACCAGCCAGACCCACCTGAGCCGCGAGCTGGGGATGCGTCACCGGGCGGGGATCGGCATGAGCGAGGCTTCCGACGCCGTCGTGGTGGTGGTCAGCGAGGAAAGCGGGTCCATCAGCGTCGCGGTCGAGGGCATCCTGAAACGGCATCTGACGGAGGAGACCTTTGAACGCATCCTGAAGAACGAACTGCTGAAGGACCAGGAGGAGAAGCAGTCGAAGCTGCGTACGCTCACACAGAACATGTTCATGAAGGGCAAAAACAATGGCCGTAATTGACAAGATCATCAAAAGCAAGACTTTTTATATCGTGATTTCCTGCATTGCCTCCGTGATCCTGTGGATGTACGTGGCAAGCTACGAAAACACCAACCAGAATGTCACGCTCACCGGGCTGGAGGTCCAGTATATCGGCGGCGAGGACATCCTTCAGGATCGGAACCTGCTGGTGACGGACAGGGACATGCAGGATGTGACGCTGACGCTGCTGGTGAAGCGAAGCCTGGTTTCCCAGCTGACGAAGGACACCGTTCATGTCAGCGTGGACCTTCGGGATATCCGCAGCAGAGGCGTCTATGAAAAGGTCTATACCATCAGCTATGACAACGTGGACGAGGAGGACGTGATCGTCACCCGCCGCGTGCCGGAATATATGACGGTGAACATCGACCGTATGGACGTGATCCCGGAGGTGGTCGTGAAGGGCGTGTTCGACGGCACCGTTGCCGAGGGCTATATGAGCGAGCCCATCATTTATTCTCCCGAAACGATCGAAGTCAGCGGGCCGGAGAGCGTCATTTCCCGCATCGCGTTTGCACGGGTGGTCATCGACAGGGAAGAACTGACGCGGACCGTCAGCGGCGTGGTGGAATACACGCTGGTGGACAGCAACGGGCAGATCATCGAGAGCCCGGAAATCACCACTTCGGTGAAAGAGATACAATACACCATCCCCATCGTCAAGGTAAAGGACGTGGCGCTGACGGTGAATCTCCTCAGCGGCGGCGGCGCCACGGAGGAAGACGCCGTGGTGCGCATCGATCCGCCCACCATCACCGTCTCTGGGGATGCGGAGCTGCTCAGCGGCATCAATCAGCTGCAATTGGGCACCATCGACCTGGCTTCCTTCGCCCAGTCCACAACGGAGACCTTCGCTGTCGTGCTGCCCAACGGCGTCAACAACCTGTCCGGCGAAAAAGAGGCGACCGTGACGGTTTCCATCAAGGGACTGGAGACGAAGCGCGTCATCACCACCAACATCAGCTTCATCAACGTGTCCGAGGGCTATGTACCCAGGCCCATTACACAGTACAAGGAAGTCGTGATCCGCGGTCCCAAGGAGATCATCGATATGATCAGCGGCAGCAACATACGCATCGTGGGGGATCTGACGGACATCGGAAACGCCGTGGGGCGCTACAGCGTTCCCACCACGGTGGAGATACTGGGCTACCGCGAGGTGGGCGTGATCGGCGACAACTACAACGTCGTGGTTTCCCTGGAGCTTGACGTTCCGGAGGAGGAACAGGGAGAGGAGCCGGAGGAGCCGTGACACAGAACGCCATCGTGGAAAAGCTGGCCGGCAACGGCGACGCCATGGTCCGCGTCTATCAGAAATCCGCCTGCGGACATGACTGCTCGGATTGCTCCGGCGTCTGCGGCGCGAAGAAGACGATCACCGTCCTTGCGCGCAATCCGCTGAAAGCCGGGCCCGGCGATCTGGTGACGGTGGAGACCGCCACTGGGCGCATTATCCGCGCGGCCGCGCTGGTGTATCTGCTGCCGCTCTCTGCGCTCCTGGTCAGCTGCCTCCTTGGCTATATCCTGGGCGGCAGCGAAACGGTGCAGGCGCTCGCCGGTGTGGGCGGGCTTGTGCTGGGCTGCGCCGCGGCCGTGGCGGTCAACCGCTTCATCCGCCGTGACAAGCCTCTGGAATATACCATCATCAACATTGACGGGGAACAGGAAGAATAATCGTATGATCTACAGTATGACGGGTTATGGGACGGCGGCGGGCGCCAGCGGGAATCTTGCCGTCACCGTGGAACTCAAAAGCGTGAACAACCGGTTTCTGGATGCGTCCGTCCGGCTTCCCAGACTCTATTCCTTTGCGGAAGAACCTTTGAAAAGCCTGGTACAGCAGCGGCTGATCCGGGGAAAGGTGGATGTGTTCGTCAATATCGACGCCAGTCGGGACGACAGCGTGGTGATCCGCCTGAACGAGCCTGTGCTGAAGGCCTATCAGTCCGCTTTTGCGGAAATGAAGGACCGGTATCAGATCACGGACGACGTGGGCATCGCGGCTTACAGCCGCCTGCCGGATCTGTTCATCGTGGAGAAGCAGCAGGTGGACGCGGAAGCCTTTACCGCCGATCTGCTCCGGATCGCCGGAGAAGCGCTGGACGTTATCTGCGCTATGCGCGCCAAGGAAGGGGAGCGGCTCTCCGGGGATATGACCGGCAAGCTGGACGAGCTGGAGGAAATGCGGCAATTCGTCGCCCGGCGGTCGCCGGAATCGGTGAAGGAATACCGGGAGCGGCTGCTGAACAAGATGCATGAAGTCCTGGAGAGCAGTGATATCGACGAGAGCCGCATCCTGACCGAGGCGGCGCTCTTTGCCGACAAGGTGGCCGTGGATGAGGAGCTGGTGCGGCTGGACAGCCATATCCGCCAGTTTCGCGATCTGCTGGCCTCCGGCGGGGCCATCGGGAGAAAGCTGGATTTCCTGATCCAGGAGATGAACCGGGAGGTCAATACCATCGGATCCAAGTGCACGGATCTGGATATCACCAAGACCGTGCTGGAGATGAAATCCTGCATCGAGAAGATCCGGGAGCAGGCCCAGAATATCGAATAGGCGGGTCAGGCCAATGAAGCTCATCAACATCGGCTACGGGAATATGGTATCCGCCGGGCGGGTGGTCGCCATCGTCAGCCCGGAATCCGCGCCCATCAAGCGTATGATCCAGGATGCGAGAGACGGCGGCAGTCTCATCGACGCCACCTACGGGCGGCGGACCAGGGCGGTGATCATCGCCGACAGCGGTCACATCATCCTGTCCGCAATCCAGCCCGAGACCGTGTCCAATCGAATCATCGGCGCTTCCGATCCGACGGCGGCGCCTGAGGAACTGGAGGAGGAAGAAGACTGATGGCGGGAAAGCTTTTCGTGATTTCGGGTCCCTCCGGCGCCGGAAAGGGCAGCATCGTGGAAAAGCTTATGGCGAAGGACGACAAGCTGTACTTTTCCATTTCAGCCACGACCCGGCCCAAGCGGGACTATGAAACCGACGGACGGGAATACTTCTTCGTATCGCGGGAGGAGTTTCTGGACAGGATAGAGAAGGGGAAAATGCTGGAATGGGCGGAATACGCCGGAAATTACTACGGCACCCCTGCCGGGCCGGTGGATGAGAAACTGAATGCCGGCTGCGACGTGATCCTGGATGTGGAATCCCACGGCATGTATTCCGTGAAAGCGCTGCGGCCGGACGCGGTGACCATGTTCGTCTATCCCCCCTCCTTTGCGGAGCTGGAACGGCGGCTTCGCAAGCGGAACACGGAGACGGAGGAGCGCATCCAAAGCCGCCTGAAGCAAAGCCGCCTGGAATGCGCCCACGCCCAGGATTACGATTACATTATCATCAACGACGATCTGGAGCTCGCGGCTGAGGAAGCCAGAGCGATCATGACTGCCGAGAAGTGCAGGACAGCCGAAAGGCTGCATATCTTGAAGGAGGACAAAACCTTATGATGCTGTATCCGTCCATGGCGTCGCTGCTGAAACGCATCGACAGCCGTTATCTGCTCGTGAATGTGATCGCCAAACGCTCGCGGGATATTTCCGAGGAAGCGGAGCAGAATGAGGAGCATCTGGAAAAGAAACCCGTCTCCATCGCCATCGACCAGCTGGCGCAGGGAGAATACACGGCGGTTCCCGCCAGACACGAGGCCGAATAAGGAATGATCGCCCGCGTGGCCCTGTCCGGCGCTGTTTTCAGCATAGACAAGCTCTATGACTACCTGGTGCCCACCCGTCTGGAAGCCCAGGCCGCCGTGGGAAAAAGGGTCAGCGTTCCCTTCGCCAGAGGAAACCGGCGGCAGGAGGGCATGGTGTTCGCCCTCGCGGAGGAAAGCAAGCTCCAGCGGCTCAAGCCCATCGACGCTTTTCTGGATGAAGCGCCGATCCTGGAGGAGGAGAGCCTGAAGCTGGCCGCTTGGATCCGTCAGCGCTTTTTCTGCACCTATTATGACGCGGTGAAAGCCATGCTGCCCGCCGGGATATGGCTGAAAGCGGATGAAGTCTGTTCTCTTGCCGACGCCGCGGACAGGGAACGGGCCTACGAAGCTGCCGGCGGCGACCCGGACGCCGAAGCGCTTCTGGATATGCTCTATGCGCTGGAGGGAAGCTGCAGCATGAGCGCCGTTCGGAGCACCCTGGGAAACGGCGCTGCCGGAGCGATCCGGAAGCTGACGGAGGCCGGTATCCTGGAACAGAGCGCGCAGCTGCGAAAAGCGGTGAACGACCGGACGGCTACGCTGGCCAGACTGGCGGTCTCCGCGGAAGAAGCTCTCGCCATCGCTCAAAGGAAAAAGAAAGCCGCGCCGCAGCAGTCGGAGCTGCTGCGTCTCCTCAGCGAGCTGGGGGAGACGGGGACCAAGGAGCTCTGTTATTTCACCGGCGCGAGCATACGGAGCATCCACGCGCTGGAAAAGGCGGGTCTCATCACCCTCCGCCGGCAGGAGGTATTCCGCCGCCCCAGGTTCACGGGCGAGGAGAGACCGAAGATCACGTCCCTGAATGAGGAACAGCAAAACGCCTATGAAGGTCTGCACGCCCTTCTGAACGGCGGAAAAGCCTGCGCGTCCCTGCTCTACGGCGTGACCGGCAGCGGTAAGACCGCCGTCTATATCCGCCTCATCCGGGATGTGCTGGATGCCGGACGGCAGGCGCTGGTGCTGGTGCCGGAGATCGCCCTGACGCCGCAGCTGGTAAGCGTATTCTACAGCCATTTCGGCGACCGGGTGGCGGTGCTGCACAGCTCGCTCACCGTCGCGCAGCGTTATGACGAGTGGAAGCGCATCCGCAGCGGGCTGGTGGATGTGGCGGTGGGGACCCGCAGCGCCGTGTTCGCGCCGCTGGGCAACATCGGGCTCATCGTTCTGGACGAAGAACAGGAGAGCACCTATCAGTCCGAAAACACCCCGCGATATCATGCGCGGGAGGTTGCCAAATACCGCTGTGTGCAGCAGCAGGCGATGCTGCTTCTGGGCTCCGCGACGCCGTCGGTGGAGAGCATGTATGAGGCGGAGAGGGGCGTTTACCATCTGTTCCGCCTGCGGGGAAGATACAACACCCGGCCGCTGCCCCAGGTGATCATCGCGGATCTGAAGCGGGAACTGGGACATGGCTCCGGCGGCTGCATCGGTTCTGTCCTCCGGGGGGAGCTGGAAGAAAACTTCCGTCTGGGACAGCAGAGCATCCTGTTTCTGAACCGCCGGGGCGCCAGCAGCATGATCCACTGTCCGGAATGCGGCTATGTCTATTCCTGCCCGAGCTGCAGCGTGAAGCTCACTTACCACGCGGCCAACAGCCGCTTCATGTGCCATTTCTGCGGTCATTCCCAACCCATGGAAAAGCGTTGCCCCGCCTGCGGCGGCATGCTGCAATTCGGCGGCCTCGGCACGCAGAAGGTGGAGGAGGAGCTTCGGGAGCTCTATCCGGAGCAGGGGGTCCTGCGGATGGACACGGACACGGTCTCCGCCGCCCACCCCCACGAGGAACTCCTGCGGCGCTTTGAGAAGGAAAAGATACCCATTCTGATCGGCACGCAGATGGTGACCAAGGGTCTGAACTTCGAGAATGTGACCCTGGTGGGCGTTCTTTCGGCGGATCAGTCCCTCTATGCGGGGGATTACCGCGCCCAGGAAAGGACCTTCAGCCTCATCACCCAGGTAGTGGGACGGGCCGGCAGGGGCAGCCTCAACGGGCGGGCGGTCATCCAGACCTATACGCCGGAGAGCGAGATCATCCTCTGCGCCGCCCGGCAGGATTACGATGCATTCTACGCTTCGGAAATCCAGACGCGGCAGCTGTTGAAGGTCCCGCCCATCCGCGCCCTTTATGCCATTACGGTGACGGGTACGGAAGAAGCCCTCGCGCTCCGCTGCGTGACGGAGCTGAAAAACGCTTTGAAACAAGCGGTTGCCGCCTGGCAGGACGCGCGCGTCCTCGGCCCTGCGCCGGCGGGCGTCCTTCGTGTCAACGACCGCTTCCGCTACCGGGTCATGCTGAGCGCCCCCCCCTCCGGGCAGGCGCGGACATTGATCGCGGCGGCTCTGCGGCAGTATTCCGCGGACAAGCGATATCGGAATCTGGTCCTCTACGGGGATGTGGACCCGCTGGAGTGACAGGTAAACATACTTGCAAGTGAGGTAGGCCATGGGAATCCGTAAAATCATCAAAAAAGGGGATATCAGTCTCATCAAGAAAAGCCGTCCCGTGACGGAGTATAACGCCCGGCTCAAGATCCTGCTGGACGATATGCGGGATACGCTGGCGGAGGCGAACGGCGTCGGGCTGGCGGCGCCGCAGGTCGGCGTCCTTCGCCGCGCCGTCCTGGTGGCGGATATCAGCGGCGAGGAGCCGGTGATCTATGAGCTCGTGAATCCGGAGATCGTGTCTTCCGAAGGGGAACAGATCGGCCCCGAGGGCTGCCTGAGCCTTCCCAATATCTGGGGCATCGTCACCCGGCCGGAAAAGGTGACCGTTCACGCTTTCGACCGGGACGGGAATCCCTTCGAGCTGGAAGCGGAGGGCTTGCTGGCCCGCGCCTGCTGCCATGAGATCGACCATCTCAACGGCGTCCTTTTCGATTCTCTCGTCGATCGTTTCCTCAGCGATGAGGAGATCGAGAAAATGAGCGAGGAAGCATGAAGACCCTGTTTATGGGCACCACGGATTTCGCCGTGGCCTGTCTGGACGCCATGATCAAAGCCGGATATGCGGTTTCGGCGGTCTGCACCAAGGCGGACAGGCCCAAAAACCGGGGAATGAAGATGGCGTTCAGTCCGGTCAAGGAATATGCGCTGAAGGCGGGCATCCCGATCCTGCAGCCGGAGTCGCTGAAAACAGAGGAAACCCTTTCCGCGCTTCGGGCGGTGGGAGCGGACCTCTTTGTGGTAGTGGCCTATGGAAAGCTGCTGCCTCCCGCCGTGCTGGAAATGCCCCGGCTTGGCTGCATCAATGTCCACGGCTCGCTTCTCCCCAAATACCGCGGCGCCGCGCCGATCCAGTGGGCGGTGCTGAACGGGGAAAAGAAGACGGGAGTCTCCGTCATGTATCTGGCAGAGGGCATGGATTCCGGGGATGTGATCGACACACTGGCTCTGGATATCGGCGAAGGGGAGAGCTTCGGTAGCGTGTATGAGCGCATGAAGCTCTTGGGCGGCGAAGGGCTGGTCAGGACGCTGCCCCGCTTTGAAAACGGAAAACCGCCCGCAACGCCGCAAGCGGAAGCGGAAGTCACCTATGCGCCGCCCATTTTGAAGGAGCATACGCTGATCGACTGGACCTGGGATGCGGGCAAGGTCAGCAGCCGCATTTGTGGGCTGGACCCGAAGCCCGGCGCCCGGGGCGTCATCGGAAGTACGGAGTTCAAGCTGTTTTCTCCCGTGCGCACAGACTCCCGGACGGAGCTTCCCCCCGGCAGCGTGGTCGCCAGGCGGAAGGACGGCCTGGAAATCGCCTGCGGCGGCGGGGAGACCCTCCTGATCCGGGAATTGCAGGCTCCCGGCGGAAAGCGGATGCGCGCCGCGGATTATCTGCGGGGCCATCAACTGGCATGAGAGCGAGAGAAGCCGCCGTGCAGGCGCTTTTGGCCTGCGAGAAGCGCGGCGCCTGGTCGGACGCTTATTTGAACGGCCTGTTTGACCGGGAAAAGCCGGACCGGCGGGAGGCCGCGCTGGCCTACCGCATCTGCGCCGGCGTGCTGCAAAACCTGGAAGCCTGCGACTGGTACCTGCAGCCCTATGTGAAAGGAAAGCTGCAAAGCGCGGTACGCGCGATCCTGCGCACGGCGGTCTATCAGCTGGCGTTTATGGACCGCATCCCGGTCTCCGCGGCGGTGAACGAAGCGGTGGAGCTGACAAAGCGCCTGGTTAATCCCGGCGCGGCGAAGCTGGTAAACGCCGTGCTTCGCCGTTTGACGGAGAAGGAGCTGCCGCCGCTGCCCCGGGGGAATGATCCGGAAAGCCTGTCCATCCGGTTCAGCCACCCTCGGATCTGGGTGGAAACCTGGCTGGAGCGGCTGGGAACGGAAAAGGCGAAAGCCATGCTGGCCCTGAATAATCTGCCTGCGCCGGTCTGCTTTCGCGTCAATCTGCTGAAATCGACCGTTCAGGAAGCGGCGTCAGCCCTGAAGGAGGATGGCGTGGAAGCGCATCCGTCCGTGACGGAGAGCTTCCTGTATGGGGAGAACCCCGGCGATCTCGCCGGTTTGCGCGCTTTCCGGGAAGGATTGGTGACCGTGCAGGACCCGGCTGCGGCCCTTCCGGTTTTCGCCGCCGCCGTCGAACCGGGCATGCGGGTGCTGGACTGCTGCGCCGCACCCGGCGGCAAGAGCTTTCTGCTGGCCCAGCAGATGGAAAATCGGGGAAGCATCCTCGCCTGCGATCTCCATGAAAACAAGCTGCGGAGGATCGAGGAAGGGGCCCGACGACTGGGGATCGGCATTATCGAGACCCGCGCCGCCGACGCGGCGGACCCGGCTGCCGAGCTGCGGGAAAGCTTTGATCTGGTGCTGGCGGACGTCCCCTGCAGCGGCATGGGGGTCATTCGGAAAAAGCCGGAGATACGTTATAAAAGCCGGGAACAGGTGTCGCAGCTGCCGAAGACGCAGCTGGCCATTCTGGAGGGCGCGGCAGCCTGCCTCCGGCCCGGCGGGGTGCTGGTGTATTCCACCTGCACGCTGCTGCGGGAGGAAAACGAAGCCGTGACGGACGCCTTTCTTATCCGTCATCCGGAGCTGTCGAGGGAAGGCTTTAACCTGCCCGCGCCTTTCGGTCCGGCGCCGGAAGGGCAGAAGACGATATGGCCCTTTGAATTTGAGACGGACGGTTTTTATCTATGCAGGATGCGCAAAAGGATATAGCCTCTCTGCTGCCGGAGGAGCTGACTGCGGCGCTGCGGGACATGGGGGAAGCCCCCTTCCGAGCGAAACAGGTGGGAGATTGGCTGAAAAAGGGCGTTTGGGATTTCGGTGAAATGCGCAATCTTCCCGCGGCCCTGCGCAGCCGTTTGGCGGAAGAATTTCACCTGACGCCTCCCCGGGTGCTGCGAAAGCAGGTCTCCCAGGCGGATGGGACGGTGAAATACCTTTGGGGGCTGGGAGACGGCAACGCGGTGGAAAGCGTCGTTATGCGCTATTCCTACGGGAATACCGTCTGCATCTCCTCCCAGGCGGGCTGCCGCCAGGGCTGCGTTTTCTGCGCCTCCACCGGCCTCGGGTTCAAGCGCGACCTCACGGCTGGAGAAATGCTCTCCGAGGTGCTGTTCAGCCAGATGGACAGCGGCATGCCGGTCACCGGCATCGTCCTCATGGGGATCGGAGAGCCCCTGGAGAATTATAAACAGGTGATCCGTTTCCTCAGGCTGGTGAACCATCCGCAGGGAATGAACATCGGCATGCGGCATATCTCCCTTTCCACCTGCGGCCTGGTGCCGGAGATCCGCCGTCTGGCGGAGGAGGACCTGCAGCTGACGCTCTCCGTTTCTCTCCACGCGCCGGATGATGAAACCCGGAAGACCATCATGCCCATCGCAAGAAAATTCGATATCGAAACGCTGATCGACGCGTGCGCCGATTATTTCAAACGGACGCAGCGGCGCATCAGCTTTGAATACGCGCTGATCCGCGGGGTCAACGACGCGCCCTGGCAGGCGGAAAAGCTTGCCGCTCTGCTGCGCCGGACCCACGGTCACCTGAATCTGATCCCTCTGAACCGGGTGGAGGGGAGCTCCCTGATCCCCGGCGATGCAAAATCATTTGCCGAAATGCTGAAAAAGCTGGGCGTCAACGTCACCGTACGCCGCCGCCTCGGAGCGGATATCGACGCGGCCTGCGGCCAGCTTCGACGAAAGGAGGCCACCTGAATGAGAGCTTGGAGCCTGACCGATCAGGGTCGGGTCAGAAAGCAGAATCAGGACGCCTGTCGTTTTCTCCAATTTGCTTTGGGCGACGGCACGGAAACGCTGGCCGCCGTCGTGTGCGATGGTATGGGCGGCGCGAAAGCAGGGAATATTGCCAGTGAGATGGCAGTGGAAGCCTTCATGGAGGAACTGCAGAAGGATTTCTACGCGCCTTCCGTCACGGATGTGCAGATGCTCTGCGCGGTCAAGACGGCCAATCGCCTGATTTTTGAAAAGGCCCGCTCCGATCCGGACTATGAAGGGATGGGGACCACTCTCGTGGCCGCCGTCACCGACGGCATGCGCCTGACGGTAGCCAACGTGGGTGACAGCCGCTGCTATCTGATCCGCGACGGAAGCATCCACCAGCTGACCAAGGATCACTCCGTGGTGGAGGATATGGTGGATCGGGGAGAGATCGAGCGTGCGGACGCCTGGAAGCATCCCCGCCGCAACTACATCACCCGGGCCCTCGGCGCAGAGGAGCAGGTGGAATGTGATCTGTTCTTCCGGGACCTTGTGCCGGGAGACGTGCTGCTTCTGTGCTCCGACGGTCTCAGCGGCGTCGTCAACCCCCAGGAGCTCCTCTTTGAGGTGGTCTACGGCGGGGAGATCGAGACAGCGGCGGAGCGGATGGTGAATATCGCCCTGGAGCGCGGCGCGCCGGACAACGTGACGGCGCTGGTTGTGGCGAATGACGATCCGCAGACCGGGTTACTGTGAGGATAAGCAATGGAAACGAACGATAAATACATTGGAAAAATGTTGGACAACCGCTATGAGATCCTGGAAAGGATCGGCATCGGCGGTATGGCCATCGTGTACCGTGCGCTCTGTCATCGGCTCAACCGCTATGTCGCGGTCAAGGTCCTGAAGGACGACTACGCGGTGGATGAGGATTTCCGCCGCCGCTTCCACACGGAGGCCCAGGCCGTCGCCATGCTGAGCCATCCCAACATCGTGACGGTCTATGACGTGAGCCGGACCCAGGATGTGAACTATATCGTCATGGAGCTCATCGAGGGCATGACGCTGAAGCAGTATATGCAGAAGCGCGGCCAGCTCAGCTGGAAGGAAGCCCTCCATTTCTCCATGCAGATCAGCAAGGCCCTGATCCACGCCCACAGCCGCGGCATCATTCACCGGGATATCAAGCCTCACAACATCATGATCCTGCGGGACGGCAGCGTGAAGGTGGCCGATTTCGGCATCGCCCGCCTCAGCTCCACCCAGAACACCCTGACCCAGCAGACCCTGGGCAGCGTCCACTATATTTCCCCGGAACAGGCCAAGGGCAGCAGCATCGACGCCCGGACGGATATCTATTCCCTGGGCGTGGTCATGTACGAGATGCTCACCGGGCGCCTGCCCTTCGAGGGGGAAAACGCCGTTTCCATCGCCATCCAGCATATCAGCTCCATCCCGCTGATGCCGCGGGAGATCAACCCGGATATCCCCGTGGGCCTGGAGACCATCACCATGAAGGCGATGAATCCCGATTTGGAAAAGCGCTATCAGTTTGCCGAGCAGCTCTATGAGGATCTGGAGACCTTCCGGAAGAATCCGGATGTGGATTTTTCCGAGCAGGACCTGCAGTTCCAGCCCGACGACGACGGAAAACGCGAGCAGAAAAAGCAGGAGACCCGCCAGGCCACCGAACCGCCCGTCAGCACCCTGACGCCGGTCAGCCGAAGGGGAGATCTGAGCAAAGAGGAATACCGGGATAATTCCCGCCGCGCCAGAACGGTTTCCATCCTCAGCGGGATGTTCCTTGTGATCTTGTTCATCCTGGGTATTTTCCTTTATCTGTGGCACTCCTGGTTTGATAATATGTTTTCCGAGCCGGAGACCATGGCGGTGCCGAATTTCGTGGGCGCCAAGCTGGAGGATATCCTTGCCAATCCCGCATATACGGACAATTTCAACATCATCCCGACCTATGAGGCCAGCGAATCGATCACGGAAGGCATGGTCATGAACCAGAATCCCATGGCCAACCGCAGCGTCATCAAATCCGAGAAAAAGGCGGATATCAAGCTGGTGGTCAGCAGCGGTACCACGGTCATCGTCCTTCCGCCGCTGGTCAACACGGATTATCGCGACGCCATCATCCAGCTCAATAAGCTGGGCCTGAATCACGAGGAGAGCTTCGTGAAATCCGAGGATGTGACAGAGGGCTACGTGATTTCCATGATCCCAGCAGAAGGCGCGGAGATGAACGCCGGCGATACGGTCTTTCTGGAAATCAGCACCGGACCGGAAATCAAATTCGTAGACATGCCGCAGCTGGTGGGCGATACCATCAGCACGGCCCAGGCCAAGCTGGAAGGGCTGGAGCTCGTCGTCGGCAGCATCACGGAGCGGCCGGACGACGCGCCTGCGGGCACGGTCACCTGGCAGAGCCGGTCTGCGGGAGATTCCGTGCAGGAAAAGACGAAGATCAACCTGATCATATCCTCCGGACCGGTGGAAACGCCGCCGCCGGAGGAGGATGAAAACGAAGTCCCGCCGGAACAGGAGGGCGAAGAACAGCCGCCGCAGGACGAGGACGGCATCATTGGCTGAAGGCTTCATCTTCAAGGCGGTCCGCGGTCTCTGGTATGCGGAAACGGAGGAGGGGGTCCTCTGCTGCTCGGCGCGGGGAAAGCTCCGGACCGAGCACTTCACCCCGCTGGTGGGGGACCGGGTGGAGGTCAGGCCCCTGGGCGGGGGAAAGGGCAGCCTGGAGGAGATCCGACCCCGGCGGAATTCCTTTATTCGTCCGGCGGTCGCCAACCTGGATATCCTGGTGATCCTGGCCAGCGCAGTCGTTCCGGTCACAGAACCCTTTCTCATCGACCGGATGATCGCCATTGCCGAACTGAAGGGCTGCCGTCCCGTCGTTTGCTTCCACAAATGCGACCTGGCCCGCGCAGCGGAGCTGGCGGGCGTCTATCGCAGCGCCGGGATCGACTGTCTGGAGACGAGCGCCGTCACGGGAGAGGGGATCGGCGAGCTGCTTACCCTGCTGAAGGGAAGCTTCTGCGCCTTTACCGGGAATTCCGGCGTGGGAAAATCCAGTCTCCTCAACGCGCTGGAGCCGTCGCTGCTCCTGCCCACGGGGGAAGTCAGCCAAAAGCTGGGCCGGGGACGGCATACCACCCGGCATGTGGAGGCATTCCGCCTGGGAAAGGACGTGCTGGCCGCCGATACGCCCGGTTTTTCCGCTTTTGACGCCGAGGATGTATCATACCGTTTGAAAAAGGACCTGCCGGAGCTTTTTCGGGAGTTTCGTCCCTTCCTCGGCAAGTGCCGCTTTCATGACTGCGGCCACGGCAGGGATGAAGGCTGCGCCGTGCGTGCGGCGGTCGAAGCCGGACAGATCAGCGAAAGCCGATACCGCAGTTATCAGCGTCTTCGGGAGGAATTGAAAGACCTGAAAGAATGGGATTTCCGCAATTGACTTCCGATTCCGCCCGTGCTATATTGTTTCCATTAGATTTATCTTGGAGGTCTCAGTATGGAAGAAAAATACGGGAAAAAGTACACTACGCTCAAGCTCTCCGGCATGATCCATCTTCCCTTTGTTATGCTGACGATCCTGTTCGCCGTCGTTTTCGTGGCATGTCTTGTTACCACGCTGAAGGGCGGCAGGAATCTGATGGGCGCTGCGATTGCCGCGGGCATCATCTTCGTCATCGTTCTTGCTCTGCTGCTGCGTCAGATCTTCTCTCTGCGTCTGGACATCTATGAGGATACGCTTGTGCAGCAGAACCTGTTCAATCAGCGGGTGATCCGCGCCGACGAAGTGCGCGCCATCATCTGGCAGTTCCCCGGGATCAACCCCATGAACCCCCGTGCTGCCCGTGTGAACAACACCTCCGCCGAGTTCATCTTCAAGGACGGCTCCAAGACCGTGAAGATTCAGGATTCCTATTATCAGGAAATGGAGAAGGGCATCGCCGCTTTCCAGACCCGCAACAACATCCCCAAGGATCTGGAAGTTCAGAAAAAGGGCGGACAGCGTTACAGCGATATCTGAGAAAGACTACACGGGCCTGCCGACCGGCAGGCCCGTTTTCTATGGTCGTATGATTCCAAAAAAGGAGAAATGATATGGAAGCTTATCTGGATAAAAGCCTGAGCTTTGCCCGCCGGGCGGAAGACCTTGTTTCCCGCATGACCACGGAGGAGAAGATCGCACAGATCATTTCCGCCGCTCCCGCTCTGGAGCGGCTGGGCATTCCGGAAATGGACTGGTGGAGCGAAGCGCTCCACGGGGCGGCCAGAGAGGGCACCGCCACCATGTTCCCCCAGAGCATCGGCCTTGCTTCGACCTTCGATCCCGAACTGGTTGGGGAGGTCGGGAGAGCCGTGGGAAAGGAGGCCAGGATCAAATATGAACAGTATTCTTCCCACGGCGTTCGTGACCTGTTCAAGGGGCTGAGCCTCTACAGCCCCAATATCAACATCTTCCGCGATCCCCGCTGGGGCCGCGGCCAGGAAACCTACGGAGAGGACCCCTGGCTCACAAGCCGCATGGGCGTCCGGTATATCCGTGGCCTCCAGGGGGACGATCCGGATTATCTGCTCACCGCCGCCTGCGCCAAGCACTACGCGGTCCATTCGGGGCCGGAGCCCATCCGCCATGAATTCAACGCCGTCGTCAGCGCCAAGGACCTGCATGAGACCTATCTGCCCGCCTTTGAAGCGGCGGTAAAGGAAGCGCGGGTCGCACAGGTCATGGGCGCATATAACCGCACGCTGGACGAGCCCTGCTGCGCCTCGGAGCTGCTCCTGCAGAAGGTCCTTCGGGAGACGTGGGATTTCGAGGGCATGGTCGTTTCCGATTTTACGGCGCTGAAGGATTTCCACACCGGCCACAAGGTCACGAAGGACGCTGCGGAGTCCGCCGCCCTGGCCCTGAAGCATGGCTGCGACATGAATCTGGGCTTTGTCTATATGAACCTGTCGGAATCCCTGGAACGGGGCCTGATCACGGAAGCGGATATCGACAAGGCCTGCATCCATGTGATGACCCAGCGCCTGCGGCTGGGGCTGTATGAGACGCCGGAATCCCTGCGGGTGAATCATGATCTGCTGGACAGCCCCAAGCACCGCTATCTGAACCTGAAAGCCGCCAGAGAATCCCTGGTCCTTCTGAAAAACGACGGGCTGCTTCCTCTCACCGGCAAATTCCGCTCCATCGCCGTTCTGGGCCCCAATGCGATGAGCATTTCCGCCCTGAAAGGAAACTACCACGGCGAAGCTTCGGAGTATATCACCGTGCTGGACGGCATCCGCCGCGCCGCGGGGGATACGGTGCGCATCCGCTACGGCGTGGGCTGCGAGCTGACGCCGTATCAGCAGCCTGCCGCTCGGGAGAGCAGGACCGGTGACGACGCCTCCGTATCCTTCTTTGAGAACGTCGCCCCGACCTTCAATCTGATGGAGCTTATGGGCCACGGGGACCGGGAAGCGGAAGCCCTGGCGATGGCGGAGGAATCCGAAGCCGTGGTGCTGGTGCTGGGCCTGGATGAAAGCGTGGAGGGCGAGGAAATGATGGGCGGCTACAGCTGCGATGAATTCGCCGGCGGCGATAAGAAGACGCTGCTGCTACCCTCCAATCAGCGCAGGCTTCTGGAAGACGTACTGGACCTGGGGAAGCCCACGGTGGTGGTGCTGCTCTCCGGCAGCGCCCTCAGTCTGGAGGACGCGCGCATCGGCGCGCTGGTGCAGGCATGGTATCCCGGCGCGCTGGGAGGTCAGGCGGTAGGCGAGCTGCTCTTCGGCCGCTTCAGCCCCTCCGGCAGGCTGCCGGTCACTTTCTACCGCGATATCGAGGACCTGCCGCCCTTCACGGACTACGCCATGAAAAACCGCACCTATCGCTATTTTGAAGGAGAGCCGCTCTATCCCTTCGGTTACGGGCTCAGCTACACGAGCTTTGGGTACGATGGCCTGCAGGTTGAGGCCGGAGAGAACGTGGAAGCCTCCGTCAGCGTGGAGAACACCGGCTCCATGCCCGGCAGGGAAGTGGTGCAGGCCTACGTCCGCTGGGACGGCGGCGACGAAACGCAGCCCCGCTGGCATCTCTGCGCCCTGGGCAGCGTGTTCCTGAAGCCCGGAGAGAAGCAGCGCCTGACGCTCAGCATCCGGCAGGACGCCCTCTACACCTATCATGAGGATGGGACGAGAGCGGTGGAAAAGGGAAGCTATACCCTTTGGGTCGGCGGCGGGCAGCCGGACGCGCGGACGCAGGCGCTGACCGGCAGCACCGTCCTGAAGGCAAGTTTCCGGCTCTGATCCGACAGCAAGGACAATGCCCGCGAAGGAGCGTCAAAGCTTCCTCCGCGGGCATCTTTTCCGGTCGTTTACGGATATCCGTCTTACTTGGTCAGCAGTTCAAAAACGGTGTTGGCGATCCCCTCCGGGTCCAGACCGTAGTAGCGATAGACGGCGTCCGTCTCTCCAAGGACCGCGAATTCATCGGGAAGACCGATGCGCTTGAACCGGCCGGAGAAGCCGTTTTCCAGCAGGCATTCCGCCACTGCGCTTCCAAGACCGCCGTTGATGGAGTGCTCCTCCACGGTGACCACGTTGCCCGTCTCCCCGGCGACCTTCAGGATCGCCGCCGTGTCCAGGGGCTTGATGGTGTGCATATCGAGGAGCTGTACGCTGATGCCGTGCTGTTCCTGCAGCTTCTTGGCCGCCATCATGGACCAGTAGACGGGGCTACCGGCGGAGATGATGGTGACGTCCGTGCCCTCCAAAACCTGGATGGCTTTGCCGAATGTGAAATCGTAATCACTGTCTGCGTAGACAGCGGGCATCCCGGCGCGGTCGATGCGGATGACCATGGGTCCCTGGAAGCTGTAGGACTGGCGGATCGCCTTGCAGCACTGGGCGGCGTCGGCGGGGACGACCACCGTCAGATTGGGAATGGCGCGATAGAGGGCCAGATCGGCGATGCAGTTGTGAGTGGGGCCGCCGCCGGCTGTGACGCCGGCATGGGTGCCGATGAGGCGGACGTTCACGTCGTTGTAGGCGATGTCCGTGTGGATCTGGTCCGCGCTGCGCAGGCTGAGGAAGGGCCCCATGACCTGGGCATACACGATCTCGCCCGCCAGGGCCATGCCGCAGGAAGCGCCGACCTGATCCGGTTCCGCAATGCCGAAATTGAAGCAGCGGTCCGGATATTTGGCCACCAGCTTGCCGGCGGAGGAGGAGGGGGCCACGTTATCGGAATAGGTGAAGGTGAAATCCAGTCCCTCGTCGGCCATGCGAAGCAGCTCCTCCGCATAAGCCTCCCTGGCGCTGGAAAGCATCTGGTCAAAGTCAAAGGTGGATTTTACCGCCATGATTCCTTCCTCCTTTCCCACTGGGATTCCACATAGTCGATGGCATGCTCATAGTCCTCTTTGCCCAGGCCGCCGCCGTGCCACTTGACGTTGCCGGCCATGAAGTCCACTCCGTGGCCCTTTTCCGTGTTGCAGATGATGGCGATGGGCTTTTTCCTGGTGACGGGGTCCGCCTGGGGAACGGCGTCCAGGGCACGGCATACCTGCATCATATCGTTTGCGTCTTCAATGACACGCACGTCCCAGCCGAAGGCCTCCAGCTTTTTGTCCAGCGGGTCATGGTTCATGACCTGAGCGGTGGGGCCGGTCATCTGGAGACGGTTCTTGTCCACAAGCAGGGTCAGATTCCCCAGCTGATAGTGGCCGCCGGACATGAGGGCTTCCCAGTTGGTGCCCTCGTCCAGCTCGCCGTCGCCGGTCATGACGAAGACCCGCCAGGGCGCCTTCTGCTTCCGTCCCGCCAGGGCCATACCCACGGCGATGGGCAGCCCGTGGCCCAGGGAACCGGCGGATACCTCCACCTGCGGGCAGTATTTCCGGTTGGTGTGCATCCCGAATTTGGATTTGTCCAGACACTCGAAATTGTCGATCATATACTGCATGCTGTAAGCGCCGAGATCGGAGAAGATGGTGTACAGCGTTTCGGAGCAGTGGCCCTTGCTGAGAATGAAACGGTCCCGGTCCGGCTTATGGGGATCCAGCACATCGAAATTCATATAGCGGTAATACAGGGCAACCGCCGTTTCCACCATGCTCATCTCGCCGCCGAGATGGCCCATTCCGATGTTGTAGACCAGGGTGAGGATGCCCTTGCGCACGCGGTAGCAGATTTCCTCCAGCCTTCGGACCTCCTGCTGATCGATGGGAGCTACGGTTTTCACTTGCAGACCTCCTTATTCCAAATCCTTGTTGCAGCGGATGAGGATCTTCGGGTATTTGCCGCTGACCTGAGCGTCGAAGGCGGCCACCGCATCCTCCAGCTCGAAGACCTTGGTGGTCAGGGGCGCCAGGTCCAGCTCCGGCAGCATCTGAGCTGCGCGGGGGAAAGCGTAAGGCGCGACATACATGCCGGTGATGGTCAGTTCGTTGTAGTAGCAGAACTTGTAGAGGTTCAGCGGCATCTCGAAATCATTGGGATACATGGCGGAATAGATCAGCTTGCCGCCCTTGGCCGTCACATAGGGCAGGTCATAGACCGCTTTGGTGCTGCCGGTGCAATCAAAAACCACGTCGAAGCCGCGCCCGCCGGTGATCCGGTCCGCGGCGTCCCGGATATTCTCGGTCATGGGATCGACGACGTTTTTGGCCCCGAAGCGAAGAGCCAGCTCCCGCCGCTCCGCGATGGGCTCCGAAAGGGTCAGCTCCGTCGCACCGCTCTTTTTCAGGCATTGGGTGATGAGCAGGCCGATGGGGCCGCCGCCGCTGACCAGCACCCGCTGGCCGAATTTCAGCTCCGCCTTGTCCATGGCCCGCACGGCGATGCTGACGGGCTCCAGCAGGCAGCCTTCCTTGAGGCTGACGCTGTCCGGCAGCTTGTAAACCTGGCTTTCATGCCAGACCAGGGTCTCGCTGAAGCCGGGATGGTTGGATTCGTCCGCGTGCTCGCAGAATTGCTGCTGCCCGTTCTGGCAGTAGTAGCAGGTGCCGCAGAATTTGAGGAAATTCCCCGCGACGCGATCGCCCACCTTGAGCCCCTTCTTCGTGGCCTTTTCACCGACTTCGACGATGACGCCGGAGACCTCGTGCCCCATACCGTAGGGCACCGGCCAGCCGAAGATGCCCTCCACCAGGTGCGGATCGGAGCCGCAGATGGCGCAGTAGGCAACCTTGATCTTCACGTCCTCCGGCCCGACAGGGTCCTCCGGCACATCCCAGACTTCGATCTTTCCTTTCTTTTCCGGGTCCTTTTCCCGCAGAGAACCGATCCTGACGCAGCGGATTGATTTCATTTTCCATCTTCCTTTCCCCGTGGTATTACCTGTTCTCCGTTGACGGAGGCAAAGCAGAGCGTATCCCCCCGATAGCGCAGGGTCATCAGAAAAGGCGGCGCATCCTGAGCAAGGAGCCGGAAAAAGAGCTTGTCTCCTTCCCACAGGGGCAGCGATGGGACAAGGGCCTTGTCCACCCATTCCAGCACGCCTTCATCGCAGTCGATCATCTCGCCGTGGAAGCGGTCTGCGGTGAAGAGGTACATGTATTCCGTTTCCCATTCGTCGCTGATAAACGTCACCACGCCGCGAAATCTCCATCGGTCCAGGATAAGACCGGTTTCCTCCCGAACCTCACGGAGCAGGCATTCCTCCGGACTTTCATCCTTTTCAAACCGCCCGCCGACGCCGATCCATTTGTCGTGATTCAGGTCGTTTTCCTTTTTGACCCGGTGCAGCATCAGATACTGCCCGTCCTTTTCCAGGTAGCATAAAGTCGTGTTTTCCATAGCATGAAAATTATAACATAAATCGGTTATCCGTCAAGCGCGGCGCGGCTGTTTCAGCGAAAAGAATATGAAAGAAAGCACTTTACAAAAGCGGCGATTTATGGTTTTATTAAATGGTAACCGATCAGGTTTTCCCCGATCAAAGGCAAAGAAAGGAAAAAGCATTGGAAACAAAGTATGCCCGGAAGGGGAGCGCCGTCTATGCCGCGCTGGCGGCAACCAAGCTGCATCCCTCGGCGGACACCCTGTACCGTGACCTGCAGAAGGTCTACCCCAGTATTTCCAGGACGACGGTTTACGCCAATCTGACAAAGCTTCGCGAGGAAGGAAGCGTCATCTGCGTCGGCGTTGTGGACGGGAGAGAGCGCTTTGACGCGAATACCTCGCCCCACCCGCACTTCATCTGCGACCAGTGCGGCACGGTGCTGGATGTGGAAGGCCTGCCGAAACCGCCGTCTCTGGACCGTCAGGCGGAGGAGCATAACCCGATCCACGTCAGCTATCATGAGCTCGTTTTTCGGGGGCTCTGCGATGCCTGCGCCGCATGTGAAAAGTAAACCCATTTATTGTTTAGGAGGATATCAGAATGAGAAAGTTCGTATGTATGATCTGCGGCTATGTGTACGAGGGCGAACGCGCGCCTTCCCAGTGCCCCCAGTGCAAAGCGCCGGCATCCAAGTTCAAGCTGATGGTCGAGAAGGAGACCTGGGCTGCGGAGCATGTGGTCGGCATTGCCAATGGCGTTCCCGAGGACATCATCGCCGATCTGCGTTCCAACTTCCAGGGCGAATGCACCGAGGTCGGCATGTACCTTGCCATGGCCCGCGTCGCCCACCGCGAGGGCTACCCCGAAATCGGCCTGTATTGGGAAAAGGCCGCCTATGAAGAAGCCGAGCATGCCGCCAAGTTTGCCGAGCTGCTGGGCGAGGTCGTGACCGACAGCACCAAGAAGAATCTGGAGATGCGCGTGGAGGCCGAGAACGGCGCCACCGCCGGCAAGGCCGATCTTGCCAAGCGCGCCAAGGCCCTGAATCTGGACGCCATCCATGACACCGTCCATGAAATGGCCAGGGATGAGGCCCGCCACGGCAAAGCCTTCAAGGGCCTGCTGGAGCGTTACTTCAAGTAAGACAAGCTTTCATCATGCGTTCAGCGGCAGGACCTGCGGGCCCTGCCGCTGCGCGGTGTTCCCAGAAACAGCCGAAGAAAGCATCCCGAGCGGAGCGTGAAAAATGAGCATTCGTTTGATCGCCGTCGACGTTGACGGCACGCTATTGAACAGCAAAAAGGAGCTGACGCCGGCGGTGGCCGCTGCCATTGAAGAAGTCAGGGAACGGGGCATCCTGTTCACCATCGCCACCGGGCGGGATATCCGCGGACTGCGGCCCTTCCGGCAGCTTCTGAGTCCGGAGGCGCCGGTCATCACCTATAACGGCGCGGAGATTCGGAGGGCAGGCTCCGGCGAGCTGATTTCCGCCACCTGTCTGCCGCAGGAGAGTGCGCTGGAAATCATCCGTCAAGGCCTGGCAGAGGGCTGTTCCGTCATCGTCTGGAGCAGGGGAGTGCTCTATATCGGTCAGGCGGGCGTTTATTCCGCCGGCTATTCGGAAATGTACGCCATCCGGGAAAAAGAGCTGACGGACGCCGCATTCCTGGCAGAGCAGGGCGTAACGAAGGTCATCTGGGCAGGGGAGCCCGGCAGGATCGCCCGGCTGGAAAAAGCTTTCGCCGAGACGCCGATCCCCGGCTCGGAATGCTGCACCTCGGACCCAAGCTATCTGGAGTTCATGGCCTCCGGCGTCAACAAGGGCGCCGGGCTGTGTGAAGCGGCAAAGGCTCTGGGCCTGGAGCGCGGGGAGGTTATGGCAGTGGGCGACGGGCACAATGATCTTCCCATGCTTCGATGGGCCGGCCTTTCCGCGGCGATGGAGAACGCTTCTCCGGAGGTCAAGGCAGCCGCGGATTTCGTTGCCGGAAGCTGTGATCGGGACGGTCTGGCGGACGCGCTGCGGCGGATTCTGCGCGCCGACGGAGCGGAATGCTCCGGCAGCGAATGAATGAATTATGGAATCAAATGATTAGATTTTATGACCCGATTGCGAAAAAATCACGGAAATGAGCCGTGAAATTCGAAAAACAAGACGCAAAACCGCGGAAACTGACTTGCATTCTCTGCGAAAATGTGATTTGATAAACAATGCTCTTATTTGCTTCTTTGAACAGCGCCAGCACGCGGCGGGAGGTCGGGCATGGTATCCAGAAAATACGTCGGGGATTACCGGCTTGAGAACGTGCCCGATCGCCGGGGAAAGCTCAAAACGGTCCCGGTCTATCGGGGCCCGCTCTTCCGTTTTTCAGCCGATGAAAAAACGCTGAAAACAGCAAAAGGGCGCGTCCTGGCTTTGACGGCGGTGCTGACGGCGGCGATGCTGGTAACGCTGCTCCTGCCCTCCGAGCTTTTGCAGCGGCTCTATGTGGTGATGCCGCTGGTGCTTAGCATCATACCCGCGATGCTGCTTTGGACTGGCGTATATCATCTTTTCACCGCCGGTCCCGCCGTTCCCAGGGATAAATGCGACAAGATCCACAATCGCTTCGCCGGCTGGAGCGTTGTGCTGACGGCCCTATCCGCCCTGTCCCTGTTCGGGCAGCTTGCGTCGTATTTCACCGGTTCTGCGGCGGATATTCCCGTCACGTTCTGCACCGCGGTCATGGCTGCCTGCGCGGCCTGGCTGTTTGCCGGAAAGAAGGACCTGCGGATGGAGGAACTTCCGCCGGAAGAACGGATCTCTGCTTGATCTGCTTATTGCAGCCAACCGGCTGTGATATAGAATCCGAATTTCAACACAGGAGGAAAATTATGAACACCAGGAAACTGACTGCGCTCCTGCTCTGTCTCGTGATGCTGGCCGCGCTCCTCGCGGGCTGCGGCGGCAATACGGACGATCCCGGCAAGAGCAGCACGACGCCCACCGCTGCACCCACTGCAGCGCCCACCGCCGCCCCCACCGCGGCGCCCACCCAGGCTCCCGAGCCCACCGCTGAGCCCGAGCCTCAGCCCACCGAAAAGGTCCGGGGCGACACCCTGGCCGTGGGCTACAGCCCCTTCAATGCCAAGTTCTCTCCCTTCTTCTCCGAGACCGCCTATGACCAGGATGCCTGGGCCATCACCCAGATCAGCCTGCTGAACGGCGACCGCACCGGCGCCATCGTCTATCAGGGCATCGAGGGCGAGACCAGGAGCTATGACGGCACCGATTACACTTATTATGGGCCTGCGGATATGGTCGTCACCGAGAACGCGGACGGCACCGTTGATTTCGACTTCGTCCTGCGGGACGACATCGTCTTCTCCGACGGCGTGCCCGTGACCATCGACGACGTCATTTTCAGCATGTATGTCCTCAGCGACCCCACCTATGACGGCAGCAGCTCCTTCTTCTCCCTGCCCATCGAGGGCATGGACGCCTACCGCTCCGGTATGGACACGCTGCTCAACCTCATCTTCAACGCGGGCCGCGACAACACCGACTTCACCTATTTCACCGAGGAACAGCAGCAGAGCTTCTGGGCCAAGTATGACGCCGCCGCGCTGGGTCTGGCTCAGGAGATCACGGATTACTGCCTGGCTAACTACGCCGATTACGGCGCCGTGGACGTCGCTTCCTCCGCCGGCCTGTGGGGCTTTGACGTGCCCGAGGGCGGGACCGTCGAAGACTTCGCCGCTGCGCTGCAGGCTTCTTACGGCTCCGATATCGCCGGCATGATCAACACGGAAAACGCCGGCTCCACGGTGGACGATCTGTTCCCCAACCTGTCGGAATTCTCTGCTGCCGGCGTCACCACCGGTGAGAGCGCTCCGAATATCAGCGGCATTCAGAAGACCGGCGACAACAGCCTGCGTATTCATATGTACCAGGTGGACGCCACCTCCATCTATCAGCTGGGCGTGACCATCGCCCCCATGCACTACTACGGCGATACTTCCCTCTATGATTACGACAACAACATGTTCGGCTTCGTAAAGGGCGACCTGAGCACCGTCCGTGCCAAGACCACCCAGCCTCTCGGCGCCGGCCCCTACAAGTTCATCCGCTTCGAGAACGGCGTCATCAACTATGAAGCCAACGAGACCTATTATCTGGGCGCTCCCAAGACCAAGTACCTGAACTTCGTGCAGTGCACCACCGATGACGACAAGCTCAACGGCGTCGTCACCGGCACCATCGACATCACCGATCCTTCCTTCTCCACCAGCACCGTGAACCAGATCGAGACCTACAACGGCGGCAGCATCAACGGCAGCGTCGTCACCACCAACACCGTGGACAATCTGGGCTACGGCTACATCGGCATGAACGCCAAGGTCATGAAGGTGGGCAGCGATCCCGCCTCCGAGGCCTCCAAGAACCTGCGCAAGGCCTTCGGCACCCTCTTCTCCGTCTATCGTGACGTGGCCATCGACTCCTACTACGGCGAGCGCGCCAGCGTCATCAACTATCCCATTTCCAACACGTCCTGGGCGGCTCCCCGTCCCTCCGACGCGGATTACAAGATCGCCTTCTCCACCGACGTGAACGGCAACCCCATCTACACCTCCTCCATGAGCGCCGAGGAAAAGTATGCCGCCGCCGCGCAGGCCGCCCTGGGCTTCTTTGAGGCCGCCGGCTACACCGTGGAGGATGGCAAGCTCACCGCCGCTCCCGAAGGCGCCAGCCTGGAGTACACCTTCTGGATCCCCGCCGACGGCACCGGCGATCACCCCGCTTTCATGATCGTCACCGAGACCAAGAACGCTCTGGCCGAGATGGGCATGAACCTCATCATCAAGGACCTGACCAACTCCTCCGAGCTTTGGGATGCTCTTCGGGCGCAGACCGTGGCCTTCTGGGCCGCCGCCTGGGGCGCTGCCGTGGACCCCGACATGTATCAGATCTATTTCTCCGGTGATGCGGATCATGCCGCCGGCGGCTCCAACTATCAGTACGCCATCGACGACGCCGATCTGAACGAGCTGATCCTGGCCGCCCGCGCCACCTTCAACCAGGAGTACCGCAAGGCCATGTACAAGGCCTGCCTGGACATCATCATCGACTGGGCCGTGGAAATCCCCACCTACCAGCGTCAGAACGCCATCATTTTCAGCACCGAACGCGTGGATCTGGAAACGGTGACGCCGGACATCACCACCTTCTATGGGTGGATGCAGGAAGTCCAGAATCTTCAGATGAACTAAACGGCGATACAGGAAACCGCATCCCCGCTTCGGCGGGGATGCGGCTGGCGCCGTACAGCAAAAAGCGGCTCCAGAGCGAGCCGCTTTTTGCTGTATGACGGCATAGGGGAAATCCCACCCCGAAAATACGTCCGGGAACGGAGGTCAGACCGTGCACAAGTATATCATCAAGCGCCTGATCTATTCGGTGATCATCTTCTTTTTTGTGATGCTGATCATCTATGTGATCCTGCGCTGCCTGCCCACGTCCTACATCGAGCGCGTCGCCCTGCAAAAATCCATGCAGCCCAATTCCAAGAGCTATGAGGAATGGATGGCGCAGCTGACGGCCATGTACGGCATGGACAAGGGCTACCTGATCGGCTATATCAACTGGCTGAAGAACTTCTTCACCGGGAATTTCGGCGACAGCTGGTTCTGGACCGTGCCGGTGGTGGAGGAATTCCACAAGACCATCTGGCTCAGCTTCACCATGGGCGTCATCACCATGTTCTTTGAGCTGATCATCGCCATCCCCCTGGGCATCATCGCCGCCACGAAGCAGTATTCCAAGACGGACTATGCGGTTTCCATCATCGCCCTTGCAGGCATTTCGCTGCCCACCTTCTTCTTTGCTTCCCTGCTGAAGCTGGTGTTCTCCGTGAAGCTGGGCTGGTTCGATCTGTTCGGCCTCGTAGGGCGAAACTATGCGCAGCTGGACACCTGGGGGCAGTTCCTGGACAAGGCGCACCATCTGGTGCTGCCCATCGTCACGCTGGTGGTGCTGAGCATCGGTTCTCTCATGCGCTACACCCGCACCAACATGCTGGAGGTGCTGAATGCGGACTACATCCGCACCGCCCGCGCCAAAGGCCTCAGCGAGCGGAAGGTCATCTACCGCCATGCTTTCCGCAACACGCTGATCCCCCTGGTCACCATCGTGGGCGGCAGTCTTCCCGGCCTTTTCTCCGGCGCGCTGATCACCGAGACCCTCTATTCCATCCCCGGCATCGGCTATGCCTCCTATCATGCCATGGTGGCGGGGGATATTCCGTTTTCTATGTTCTATCTCGCGTTTCTTGCCATTCTGACGCTCCTGGGCAATCTGATCTCGGACCTGCTGTATGCCGTGGTCGATCCCCGCGTGCGGCTGTCCTGAGAAGGGAGGGAAAGCAATGAGCGACAAGATGGAAGAAAAGAAGCTGAACGAAAATCCTGCGTCCAAAGCGGAAAGCTACGCTCTGGACGATGAACGCCGCGTCAAGGTCCTGTCACCCGGCACGATGGTCGCCAAGCGCTTTTTCCGCAACCGCATCGCCGTGGTGGGTCTGGCCATTCTGGCCTTCATGTTCCTCTTTTCCTTCCTGGGCGGCGTGCTGAACCCCTATAAGCAGGATCAGCTGTTCTATACCACGACCTATCAGAAAAAGGACTTCGCCGGCGCGGTGAAGAATGAGGAGACCCGCTTCATGGGAGCGGAGGGGCAGAAATTCGATTCCATCATCCAGGCCCAGGCGGTGCTGGGCATCACCACGCACAAGGACGTGGTGACCTATAAGGAAGTGAATTACCATATCACCCAGGAGGGCGAGGAATTCTGGTCCGTTTCCCTGGACGACGGAACGATCATCGGCATCGCCTATAAGGATGTGGTTTCCTCCAGCGTTGCCGGAGCCAGCCTGGATTTCCCATTTGTCTATGAGGTCTTGAAGGCTTACTGCAACGATCGGCCTTCTTTCTCCCTGGACGGCAGGGAATATACCATCAGCGAGGGCGGTCTGGTGGAAACCGATGGAGGCGAGGAAGTCGCTTTCATCAGCCGCTATATCATTTCTGCCATCATGCCGGATATCTTCCTCTCCCGCGAGCTGCAGGAGGAACTGGCGGTCGCCCTGGAAAACGGGGACGAGGAATTCGCCTTCACCGACGAGGACGGCGTCACCAGCGAATACTATATCTCCTATAAGCCGGACATCAAAAACTGGGTCATCCTCCAGGAGACGCCCACCCGGACCTATGACCAGTATTCCTATCCCAACAAGACCCATCCCCTGGGCACCGACGTCAACGGCATGGATATGCTGGCCCGCCTCATGTACGGCGGCCGCGTATCCCTGGTGATCGGCTTCATCGTAGAGTTCATTTCCCTGGTCATCGGCGTCATCCTGGGCGGCCTGGCAGGTTATTTCGGCAAGTGGGTGGACCAGCTCATCATGCGCGTCGTGGATGTGTTTTACTGCATCCCCTCCACGCCCATCATCATCATTCTGGGCGCGGCCATGGACGCGATGGCCGTGGACCCCCGCATCCGCATGCTCTATCTGATGCTGATCCTGGGCTTCCTGGGCTGGCCGGGGATGGCGCGGCTGGTCCGCGGTCAGATCCTCTCTCTCCGGGAGCAGGAATTCATGGTGGCCGCCGAGGCCAGCGGCATCCGGGTTTCCCGCCGCATCTTCCGCCACCTGGTGCCCAACGTCATCCCGCAGCTCATCGTCAGCTGCACCATGGGCATCGGCAGCACGATCCTCACCGAGGCGACCCTGAGCTTCCTGGGCCTGGGCGTCAAATTCCCCTTCGCCTCCTGGGGAAATATCATCACCGACGTCAACAACACCTTCGTGCTGACCAACTACTGGTTCATCTGGATCCCGGCCGGCTTCTGCATCCTGCTGACCGTGCTGGCCTTCAACCTGGTGGGCGATGGACTTCGGGACGCTTTCGACCCGAAGATGAAGCGGTAAGGAGGGAGGAAGCGACATGGCAGACAAAAACGACAGCTATCTCTCCGCAAGGGAATCCCGCCGTATTTCACGGGAAAACCGGAAGATCACCAATGAATTCGAAAAGAAGCGCAAGCGCAAGAACGTACCGGAGTCGGAGTATCTCACGAAGATGCACGATCCGGACAATATGGTGGAATTCGATAACCTCCACACCTATTTCTTCACGGACACCGGCGTCGTTCACAGCGTCGACGGCGTCACCTTCGAGGTGCCCGTCGGCAAGACCGTGGGCGTGGTGGGGGAGAGCGGCTGCGGGAAAAGCGTCACCAGCCTCTCCCTGATGCAGCTGCTGCAGCGTCCGCAGGGTCAGGTCGTGGATGGGGAGATCCGCCTCAATCTGGGCGATAAAGCCTATGACGTGACGAAAGCCCCCAACGACGTCATGCAGCACATCCGCGGCAACGTGGTCTCCATGATCTTCCAGGAGCCCATGACGGCGCTGAATCCGGTGTTCCGCATCGGAGAGCAGATCGGCGAGGTGCTGCAGCTCCACAATACGGAAAACCGCAGCGAGGAAGAAGTGAAGCAGCGGACGCTGGAGCTGCTGGAGATGGTCGGCATCGCCAACTCCGAGGGCGTTTTTCGCATGTATCCCCATGAGCTCAGCGGCGGCATGCGTCAGCGCGTGGTCATCGCCATGGCGCTGGCCTGCAATCCCCGGGTCATCATCGCCGACGAACCCACCACCGCCCTGGACGTGACGATCCAGGCGCAGATCCTGGACCTGCTGCGTCAGCTCAAGGATAAAACCAACGCCTCCATCATCTTCATCACCCACGACCTGGGCGTGATCGCCGAAATGGCGGATTTCGTGGTGGTCATGTATGCCGGGCGCATCGTGGAAAAGGGGACCGCGGAGGATATCTTCTATCATCCCGCCCACCCCTACACCATCGGGCTGATGAATTCCAAGCCGGTGGTGGGCAAGAAGGTGGAGGAGCTCTACTCCATCCCCGGCAAGGTGCCCAATCCCGTCAATATGCCGGATTACTGCTATTTCCGCGATCGCTGCGAGATGTGCGTGGAGAAATGCAGCGGGAAGTATCCGGAGACGGTGCAGATTTCCGGGACGCATTTTGTCAGTTGTTACCGCTATTACGAGCAGAAGCAGGGAGGTAAATGAGATGGCGAACGAAAAATCCGAATACCTCCTTGAGGTCAAAAACCTGAAGAAATATTTCCCCATCAAGGGCGGCCTCCTGTCCCATACCGTGGGCCAGGTCAAGGCGGTGGACGGCGTCAGCTTCCGCATCAAGCGGGGCACCACCATGGGACTGGTGGGGGAGAGCGGCTGCGGCAAGTCCACCGTAGGCCGCACCATCCTCCGTCTGCTGGAGAAAACGGACGGGGAAGTGATCTTCGACGGGGAAGATGTGTTCAGCCTCACCCGCCAGGAGCTGCGGAAGATGCGCACCAGGATGCAGATCATTTTCCAGGACCCTTATTCCAGCCTGTCCCCCCGTCTTCCCATCAGCGAGATCATCGGCGAGGCGGTTCGCGAGCATAATCTCGTGCCCGCCAATGAATTCGACGACTATATCACCAAAATCATGAAGGAGTGCGGCCTTCAGGAATACCATAAGGACCGCTATCCACATGAGTTCTCCGGCGGTCAGCGGCAGCGCATCTGCATCGCGCGGGCCCTGGCGCTGAATCCGGAATTCATCCTCTGCGACGAGCCTGTGTCCGCCCTGGATGTGTCCATCCAGGCGCAGATCATCAATCTGCTGCGGGACCTGCAGAAGCAGTTCGGACTGACCTATCTGTTCATTTCCCACGACTTATCCGTGGTGGAGCACATTTCCGACACGGTGGGCGTCATGTATCTGGGCAGCATGGTCGAATTCTCGGAAACGGAGAAAATCTTCGATCATCCCCTCCATCCCTATACGGTCGCCCTGTTTTCCGCGATCCCGATCCCCGACCCCAATTACAAGATGAAACGGATCGTCCTGCAGGGCAGCATCCCCTCGCCGGCGAACCCGCCCAGCGGCTGCAAATTCCATACCCGCTGCGAGAAGTGCATGGAACTCTGCAAGCATGTATCCCCGGACTGGGCGGAGGTTGAACCCGGTCACTTCTGCGCCTGCCATCTGTATAACAGCGCTGAGCGGAATGCACAGCTGGAAGCGGAAATGAAGCAGAACGCTGCGGCGCAAGTGAAGCAGGCCGGTTGAAATGGCCAGGAAACGCAAGGTCTATGATGACGACGACGGACGCACCATCGCCGACATGAATGTGGAGGGCATGCCCTGGTATGACCGGGACCGGCGTGACCGGACGGAAACCGGGGAACGGAAGCCTCCGATGGACCGCACGCAGCGGCAGGCTACGGTGACTGCCGTCGTCCTTGCCGCGCTGCTGATCGCGCTGGTCTTCGGCGTCGGCTACTTCGTCGTCATCTTCCTGATGGATTCGCTCTGGAGATAAGCTTCTGCCCCCGCTTCCATAAGAAGCGGGGGCGGCAATTATCAGAAAAAACTCTTGCTTTCTCTCCGGTCCTAAGATATAATGCTTGGCGGAAAAGGGAGTAACTTGCGGCTTATCAGCCGTGGCTGCAGCGTCAATACGATGGGGGACATCCGCCGCAGCCTTAATGAGTGAGACTTTTGCTTTTATGCAAAGGTCTTTTCTTTTACCCATTCCGGAAGGAGAAGCGATATGCAGCGGTATCTTGAGACCCCGGAGCAGGTCCTGCAGGAACTGGAATCCACTCCCCAGGGCCTGAGCGCAGCGGAAGCGGAAGCGAGACTGGCAAAAAACGGAAAGAACAAACTGGAAGAGGGAAAAAAGGACAGCCTGCTGAAGCGCTTCTGGAAAGCGCTGTGTGATCCGATGATCTTCATGCTGCTGGGCGCCGCTCTGATCTCCACCGCGACGACGGTGTATCAGAATGTGGTGCAGCATGAAAACGAGAGCTATGCCGATCTGTTCATCATCCTGTTTGTGGTCATCATCAACACCGTCCTCAGCGTCGTACAGGAGGGTAAGGCGGCGGAAGCCATCGACGCCCTGATGGAGATGACCGCCGCCACCAGCAAGGTCATGCGGGACGGCCTCATCAAGGTCATCCGCAGCGAAGACGTCGTCGTCGGCGACGTGGTGGTCCTGGAGGCGGGCGACGCCGTTCCTGCGGACTGCCGCATCCTGGAAAGCTACAGCATGAAGGCGGAGGAATCCGCCCTCACCGGTGAAAGCGTGCCCGTAAACAAGCTGGTGGACGCGCTGATGCTGAAGGATTCGCAGAAGGATGTTCCCCTCGGCGACAGGAAAAACATGCTCTACAGCGGCAGCACGGTGGCCTACGGCCGCGGCACCGCCGTCGTCACCGCCACCGGCATGGACACGGAGATGGGTAAGATCGCCAGCGCGCTGAACATGGCGGAGGATGAAAAGACCCCCCTGCAGAAAAAGCTGGCGGCGCTATCCAAATCGCTTACCAAGCTGGTCCTGGGGATCAGCATCTTCGTCTTCCTCTTCGGCGTTGCGCGGGAGATTTTCTTCTCGCCCGGAGAGACAGCAGTATTCAGCATGATCCTGGATACCTTCATCATCGCCGTGGCCCTGGCCGTCGCCGCGATCCCGGAAGGGCTTCCCGCGGTGACCACCATCATCCTGTCCATCGGCGTCACCAGCATGTCCAAACGGCAGGCCCTGATCCGGAAGCTGACGGCGGTGGAGACCCTGGGATGTACCCAGATCATCTGCTCGGACAAGACCGGCACGCTGACGCAGAACAAGATGACCGTGGTGGATACCTATACGGACGATCCTCTGCTCCTGGCGAAAGCCATGGCCTGCTGCAGCGATTCCAAACGGGGTCTGGGCATGCATGAAGCGGTGGGGGAGCCCACGGAGAACGCGCTGGTGAACCACGCCCATGATCTGCGTCTGTACAAGGACGAGCTGGACGAAACCTGCCCGCGCATCGGAGAAGCTCCCTTCGATTCCATACGGAAGATGATGAGCACCGTCCATCAGGAGAAGGACGGCATCCGGCAGTACACCAAGGGCGCCTGCGAAATGCTGCTCCAGTGCTGCACCGGCTATGTGAAGGACGGCCAGGTGCTGCCCATGACGGAGGAATACCGGCAGGCAGTCGTCAGGCGGAACAAGGAATTTGCGGACCGCGCGCTTCGTGTGCTGGGCGCTGCCTACCGCGACTGGCAGGCGGCTCCCGGCGACTATGCAGCTGAGACGCTGGAGCAGCAGCTCATCTTCATCGGTTTCGTGGGCATGATCGATCCCTGCCGGCCCGAAGTCTATGACGCGATCACGGAATGCCGCAGCGCCGGCATCCGCCCGGTGATGATCACCGGCGACCATCGGGATACCGCCGTCGCCATCGCAAAGGACCTGGGCATCATCAAGGATGAATCGGAGGCCATCGAAGGCGCGAAGCTGGAGGACATCAGCGACGAGGAACTGGTGGAAGCCGTCACCCGCTATTCCGTCTATGCCCGTGTGCAGCCGGAGCACAAGACGCGCATCGTGAGAGCGTGGCAGGCCCGCGGCATGGTCGTCGCCATGACGGGCGACGGCGTCAACGATGCGCCCTCCATCAAGGCGGCGGATATCGGCGTGGGCATGGGCATCACCGGGACGGATGTGACCAAGGGCGTCAGCGATATGGTCCTGGCGGACGACAATTTCGCTACCATCGTCAACGCGGTGGAAGAAGGCCGAAAGATCTATGACAATGTGCACAAGGTCGTGCAGTTCCAGCTGCTTACCAACCTCTGTGAGATCGTCACCGTCTTTGCCGCATCCATGCTGGGGTTCAAAATCTTCAGCGCAGCGCATCTCCTCTGGATCAATATGGTGACGGACTCCGCCCCCGGTCTGGCTCTGGGCATGGAACGGGCGGAAGAAGGACTGATGAAGCGCAAGCCCCGGCCCGCCGACGAAAGCCTGTTTTCCAATGGCAGCGGCGCGGTAATGCTGGTGCAGGGCATCATCATGGGCGTGCTGATCTTCTTCTCTTTCCTTTTCGGCGAATGGCTGGAAAATGGCCGATGGGCCTTAACCGCCAGTGCGGACGGCACGACGATGGCGTTCCTGACCTGTAATTTCTCTCAGATGTTCAGCGCATTCAACAACCGCAGCCTGACAGGTTCTATCTTCAGGATGAAGCACCAGAACTGGTGGCTCTGGGGCGCTTTGCTCTGGACCATCGTGCTTACATGCGGCGTTCTCTTTATTCCCCCGCTTTGCCGGCTTTTCGGGCTTGCTTCCATCAGCTTCAAGGAATTCGTGATCGCCCTCGGCTTTGCATTCATCAACATTCCCGTGTCGGAGATTGCAAAGCTCATCAGGAAAGGAAAAAAGAAGAATGCTGACGCTTAAAAACGGCAACGGATATCAAATAACCCTGCTGGAGACGGGAGGCGCCATCCAGTCGATCCTCATGCCGGACAGAAACGGCGTCCCGGGAGATATCGTCCTGGGCTTCGACGACCCTGCCGATTATCCCGGGCGGGGGAGTATTGGGGCCTTTGTGGGGCGCTACGCAAACCGCATCGCCGGCGGCGCCTTTTCCCTGAACGGCAGGACATATGAAATCACGAAAAACGAGGGGAAGAATACCCTCCATGGCGGTCACGGATATCACCTGCGGCCCTGGAAGCTGGAGAAGACGGAGGCGGGCGCAAGGCTGTCCATCTTCGACCCGGCGGGCTCCGAAGGCTTCCCGGGAAACGTGACCGTCTCCGTGGATGTGACGCTGACGGAGGATAACGAGCTCATCTTCGACTACACTGCGACCACGGACGCCGACACGGTGATCAATCTGACGAATCACAGCTATTTCAACCTCTCCGGCGGTGATCAGGTCCTGGATCAGGAGCTGTATCTCAACGCCGACAGTTATCTGGAAGTCGATCAAGGCCTGATCCCTACGGGGAAGCGGGTGGACGTCAGCGGAACGGATTTTGATTTCCGCACCCGCCGTCCCATTGCCAGCGGCAAATACGATCACTGCTTCATTCTGAATCACGGCGGCATCCAGGCGGAGGCCTGGGATCCGCTGAGCGGCAGGGGACTGCGCATGGAGACGGATCAGCCAGCCGTTCAGTTCTATTGCGGCGGCGGTCTGGGCGGAACCCGCGGAAAGAACGGAAGGGTCTATCAGCCCTTTGCGGGCTTCTGTCTGGAAACGCAGCACTTTCCGGATGCGCCGAATCACCCGGATTTTCCCTCGACGCTTTTGTGCTCGGGGGAGACGTTCCGGACGAGGACGAAATACGCATTCTTTGTTGCGTAAAACCTTCAAGGCAATACCGCACAATTCTCGGCACGCATCTTGCTTGCATAATGTTCCGTCATATTGCCCGAAAATCTTGGCCAATACAGGAAGTATTCCCCGCGATTTTCAGACAATCTGACGTAAATTCTGACTGCGCAATCTGCGCACCAGAATTATGCGGTATTGCCTCAATTAAAAAGAAAATGAAGAGCGGTTTGGCACAGTCCATGCCGCTCTTCATTATTGTGTTGAATTTATCCAGGGAATACTGTATAGTAATTAGCGTATATGATGAAAATTCCGTGCGGACAGCGGTGCCGGACGCAGCGGATAAGGGTTATTCTCTGCGGATGCGCACGGTACAGAGCGTGATGAACAGATTCAGCACCAGGTCATTGAGCCGTTCCAAGCGCAGCTGAAGACCGGGGATGGCTTCTTCGCTGATCCGAAAATCAACAAACCTGCGCATGAACATATCCGGCTCGTTCTCGGGAAAGGACTTTTCGATGCCCTCCGCAGACATCATGGAGCGCATTTCCCGTCCGATTTCCCGATAAAGCGCATTGACCCGCTTGGCGTGCAGCTGCCGCTCCAGGCTGGCCTCCTCGCCGGTTTCTTCCGCGATCCGCTGCAGGTATTTTGCCCTGGCAATGGCGGAACGCATGTTCTGCGACAGGCAGATCCACTGATTCAGCAGAGCGTCTGCCTGGGGTGAGTATTCGCTCATCTGGTCGCTTCCTCTCTGTTAACGGAAAATCCCCGCAAGTGTTTATTCAGTCAGAAATCCTCGATCGCCAACTGCTGTCATGACCGGACAGCAGCACATGATGGGAAGTGCGATAATGAAAGAAAAGTATAATCTGAGTAAGGATCAGAAAGAAGCCTACTGCAGCCTGATGACCGGTTTGCTTTCCATGCTTCGCATCCGTCTCGGCATGACGCAGGAGGAACTGAGCAAGGTCAGCGGCGTCAGCAGGGTCACGATCTCCCAGATCGAATCCGGTCGTGCCAAGATGAACTGGCTTCATTTCACCGCGTTGATGATGGTCTGCAATGCGGACCGGAATGCGAAGGAGTTCCTCTATGCCAACGGGCTGCTGGATGATCCGCTGCTGCGCTTCTATCAGGTCAGCAGCTCCCAGCCCCAGCTGAACGTGACGGTCGATCCGGAGATCATCAGCTTTTTGAAGGAGTATATTACAGAATAATCGGTAAATCAACAGAAAACTGGCAACGGCGGCTGCATTTGCAGCCGCCGTTTTGTGTGTACAGGAGACTAGCGCTCATAGACGAGGGATACTTCCCGGTCGTCCATCGCCCGCTCCAGGGCGGTGCGCAGGGTGCTCAGGTTGCTGGCGTAAATATAATACTCCACATTTCCGTCCATCATGCAGGCATACTGCCGCTCGTTGATCTTGTGGAAGCTCATAAAACGTTCCGTTCCGTCCTTCAAACGGATGGTAATGGAGCTCACATAGTTTTCCTCATAGGTCGTGTCGGGAGAGATGGAGTTCACCTGGCGGAAGTTGAGGGTCCTGCTGTAGATGCGCTTGGTGTTCGTTTCACCCACATCCTTGCCGTTGATATGGCTGCAAGTACGCACCACTTCAACGCCGGAACCGGTCACATCGTCGTATTCATACAGCACCATCTCATAGACTTCGCCGTCGATATTGTAGATCACAGAGTCCACATCCCGGATACGGACGACCCAGGGCGTGCGTATCTGCAGGTCCATGTAGTTCAGTGTGATCCAGTCGAAATTGGTTTCCTTCTCGTTCAGTATCGTCAGATAATCCGTCTCTCCGGCCATAAAAGCGTCGTACTGTCGGGCGACGGCCGCGATGCACTTATCCTCATTGGCGATGCCGATCACCAGCTCCAGGCTGTGACCGCTGCTGTCTTCCACAAAGAGCCGGGCAGGCTGGTCCAGCCCGAACTCATGGATCCGCTCCATCGTCGTGATATTGCCCGCGATATTTTCCGTGGAGATCGTGGCCAAAACGTCCAGAAGCGCTTCGACGGTTTCCGAGGTGCAGGGGGAGACAAAGGGCTGGAGCATCATATAGGCGGAGGAGGTGATATTGCCCTCCATGCTCAGGTCTTTGTCCAGCACGACTTCGATCTTGACGCCGTCCCGCCGGGTAAGGATGAAGTGGGTGAGATTCGTATAGATTTCCTTGTCCTCATAGGTGGGGAAGGAATCCACGGCGATGTATTCGTGGGGCGGACGCGTCATCAGGCTGGTCAGATAGCCGCCGATGGTATAGACCGTGCTGTCGTGATCGGTATTTGCGTAGTAGTAATTCTGCACAGGCGTCTCGTTTCCCACGAAGATCGTGGTGGAGCTGCCGTCGTCAAAGCCGATGGTGACGGAAAAACGGGGATCATCCAGCCCGTAATCGCTCAGGTCCTTCGGGTTTTCTTCGATCTTTGAGGTGGCGGTGATCGCCGAGACGGTGAACATGATGGAGCGAAAGCGGGAAGAATTATAGCCGAAGAAGGAATCCTCCGGGGTCGCGGTAAAGCTGTAGCTCCCATCGTCTTTCTTTTGGGCGTGAATGACGAATTCGCTTCCGTCTTCATAGTGAAAAGCAAGGTCGGAGACCTCGTTGCCGCTGCGGCGGACCAGATAATAGACCGGTTCTTCCGTCGGCGTCGGGGTCGCTTCGATGACGACTTCCTTTTCCGGAAAGACATATTTCAGCAGGACAAAGGCAAGGGCCAGCACCACCACCGCAGCGGCGGCAATGACGATGCGTCGGATATTCTTGGACATTACAGGTGTCTCCTTTTGGACCAGATCAGGATACCCGCCGCCAGGATCAGCAGAGGAAGGGCGATGACGACGATGTAGAGCACCAGGCGGCTCTGCCAGCTGAGGATATTCAGCATGGTGGATTCAAAGTCCTTGTCCGGGATCACTACGCCGTCGCTGTATTCGCTGATATAGTCCAGCACATGCTCCACAAACTGACCGTTGAGATAGTTGCTGGCCTTCAGCACGCTGTCGGAGAGCATACCGGCGGAGCAGAAAAGGATATCGCCGCGGGTGTAGTTCATATTCTTGTCCGTAGCCAGATACTCCGAGATGACGCACATATTGAAGGGGCCGGTCTGATCGTTTTCTTCATCGTAGTCGTAGCCAAGGGTGATCTCGTCCAGGTCCTTGGTGTAGGAACGGCGGGAGGAGGTCATCAGGACCGCCAGATTATGGGAGCCGGTTTCGGTGCCCGTCAGGTCGATGGGCATACAGGCGGGGACGATGGCAAAGTAGTTTTTCGTGTTCAGCCGGTCGGTGACGTTCTTGATGTTGGTGATGGTGGGGACCACATAGAAGGGCATGTTGCTGATGCTCTGATAGTTGTCCAGGATATACTCGCTGCGGTAGTGGACGCCCCATTCCTCAAAGAAGCCGGTAAGATTCGTCAGGCTGACGCTGGTTTCCGGCGAGAGAGCGACGATGGCGTCGCCGCCGCGCTTGAAGAAGGCGTCCAGCTTCTCGATCTCGTCCGGGCCGTAGTCCGTCTCAGGCGCGTTGATGATGAGAAGGGTGCATTCCTCCGGAATCTCATCCTGGGCAAGGATGATGACCTGGGTGTCGTAATTCATCTTGTTCAGGATGCTGTCCAGCTGATCCTTGGAATAATCCTCGCCGTGGCCCCGGAGCCAGCAGGCGGTGTTGACGGATTCCTGGGTCACGAACAGCAGGGAGGAGGTCAGCTGCTGCTCGGCACGGATGCCGACGAAGTAGCTGATGTTGGATTCCTCGTCCACCTTGATGTTGTAAAGGCTGTTGGGCGACATGGATTTCTTCCGAAGATCGCTTTCCACAATGATGTAATTGTTGCCCAGATCGCCCAGATCGTTGTACTGCTCAAAAATCTTGGGGTTCATGTTGGGATTGATGTAGCGGACCTTGATCTTGCCGCCGCCCAGCGCTTCATATCGCTGGAGGATCTCATAAACATTGCTGAGCATCTGCTCGGCGTCGCGGAAAACCGTCTCATCCGCCAGGACGGTGATGGTGACGTCCCGCGTCATGTCGTCGATGATTTCCTTCGTATCCTCGGAAATCTCGAAAAGGTGCTCCTTCGTCATATCGAATTCCCACACAAAGCGGTCGGTCATATAACCCAGCAGCACATTGACGAGGATGATGGCAATGATGAAGATGACGGTGAAGATGGTAGCCAGGGTCCCGTATTTGAATTTCCGGCTTTTGATCTCTTCTTCTTCGGCGGCCAGCGCTTCGTCGATCAGGCCTTCATTCAGGATTTCGTCGTCCTGTTTTCTTTTCATGATATCTCGATCTGCCCTCGGGCAGCTCCTTTCTTGGGAATGGGGGCCGCAGTCTCTTTGCGCCCTCGGTGATGGTCAGGGAAGGGGGTCAGCTCCAGCGCTTCTTTTCCAGAACCCGGACCGTCAGGAAAAGGAAGACGGCGGCGGCGCAGAGATAGAAGAAAAAGTCGGCTACGGAAAACACACCCACATAGAAGGTGTTGTAGCGGCGGAAGATGGAAATCCAGTAGAGGATGCGCTTCAGCCAGGTAAGGTTGATGAGACTGTAGGCGTAGTCCATCAGGAACAGGAACACGTTGATGGCCAGCGTGGCGATGTTGGCAACCAGCTGGTTCTCCGTCAGGGAGGAGACGAAGGTGCCGATGGCGATGAAGACCGCGCCGACGGCGAGAAGGGCGATGTAGTTGCCGAAGATGATCGCGCCGTTGGGCGTGCTGACGGCAGCGATGATGATGACCTGGATCAGCAGCAGCGCCAGGGAGATCACATAGACCGTGTAGGCCGCCAGGAATTTCCCCATGACGATGCCCGCCGGCTTCACGGGGGCGGTCAGCAGCAGCTGATCCGTTTTCTGCTTGTATTCCTCGCTGAAGGTGCGCATCGTCAGGACGGGCGCCAGAACGATAAGCGCGTAGAACATGACGGAAAAGACGGTCGTCAGCCGGTTTTGCGCCGTCATCATATTCTGGATGTAGAAGACCAGGTTCATCACAAAGACGAACGCGGCGATGAACACATAGCCGACGGGGGAGGTGAAATAGGCGCGCAGGTCGCGCTTGTAAATGGCAGACATCAGTCATCGGCCTCCTTTCCTTGCTCGTCGTCGCCGGAAGCCGGTTCGCCGCCGCTGACATTGAGGGCGGTGTCGGCGGAAAGCTTCCTGGGCGCTTTGTTCTGCGGGTTCCGCTGACGTTTCTTTTCCTCCACCAGGGAAAGGAAGATATCCTCCAGACTGAGGTCCATGCTCTTGAGCTGGAGGATGGGGTATCCTGCCTTTGCCAGCGCGATGAACATGGGCTTGCGGATGTCCACATTGGGCTTGGCCTCCACCAGGAAGTCGTAGGAGCCCTTCTCCGCCTGCACCGTCACGTCCGCGAACTGCACGCCGTCGATGCTCCGCAGGATTTTCCGGACCATGTCCTGCGGGCCTGCCACGCGGACGGAGAGCTTTCGCTCGCCGGTGATCCGGGCGGAAAGGTTTTCCGGCTTGTCGTCGGCGACGATCTGCCCGTTGTTGATGACCAGCACCCGCTCGCAGATGGCGCTGACCTCCTGCAGGATATGCGTGGAAAGAATGATGGTGCGGTTTTTGCCCAGGTTTTTGATCACATTTCGTATCTCAATGATCTGTTTGGGGTCCAGGCCGACGGTGGGCTCGTCCAGGATCAGCACCTCGGGGTTGCCGATCAAGGCCTGAGCCATGCCGACACGCTGCTTATAGCCCTTGGAAAGGTTGCGGATGACCCGCTTGTACTGGTCCTTCAGCCCCACAAGCTCGCATATCTCCATCACGTGATCCCTGCGCTTCAGCTCCCGGACCGCTTTCAGGTCAAAGATGAAGTCCAGGTATTCCTCCACGGTCATGTCCAGGTAGAGCGGAGGCTGCTCCGGCAGATAACCGATCTGCTTCTTCGCTGCGATCGGGTCCTCCAGCACGTCGATGCCGCCGATCCGCGCAGCGCCGGAGCTGGCGGACAGATAGCCGGTGATGATGTTCATGGTTGTGGATTTGCCCGCCCCGTTCGGGCCGAGAAAACCCACGATCTCCCCGTCGCCGATGGTGAAGGAGAGGCGGTCGATGCCGCGTTTCTTACCGTAGGTCTTGGTCAGATTGGATACTTCGATCATCCTTCGTTTCCCTCCTGCTGTCGTGCCGCAGAGCCGCCGCGGGCTTCTTTCGCGGGGATGCACGGAAGCAAATGCTCCCAAAACGCTGCCATTATGCCATGCAATTATTACAATAGTATGAAGTTCGGCAAAATAGTGTGTAAACAGCTATTTTTCATTATAACATTCCCTTTCCGTTTTTACAATAATTAAATACAGTATGTTTTCCCGGAAATGCTGTCGGCGCAATCACAGACCGGCTGTGCCGGCACGTTGAACAGCGGATGATCTTTTGCTTTTCCGGTACTTTATTTTTTCACAATCGGGTGATATAATAATTTATTAGGATTATTCCAACAAGAACGACAAGGCGGATCAAATCATATGAGCATCGTTACGAAACTTTTCGGGACCCGTTCCAGCAGAGAGGTCAAGAAGATCATGCCTCTGGTGGAGAAGATCGAAGCACTGGAGAAGGAATACAAAGCCCTCACGGATGAGCAGCTGAAGGCGAAGACGCCGGAATTCAAGCAGCGTCTGGCCGCCGGCGAAACCATGGACGACCTCCTTCCCGAAGCCTTCGCCGCCGTGCGGGAAGCCGGCGACCGGGTCCTGGGCATGCGGCATTTTCCCGTGCAGCTCATCGGCGGCATCGTCCTCCATCAGGGGCGGATCGCCGAGATGAAGACCGGCGAAGGCAAGACCCTGGTGGCGACGCTGCCGGCTTATCTGAATGCGCTGGGCGGCCAGGGCGTCCATATCGTCACGGTCAACGATTATCTTGCAAAGCGAGACAGCGAGTGGATGGGGAAGATCCATCGCTTCCTTGGCCTCAGCGTCGGTCTGATCGTCCACGGCCTCAGCAGCGACGAGCGCCGCGCAGCCTATGCCGCCGATATCACCTACGGCACCAACAATGAGCTGGGCTTCGATTATCTGCGTGACAATATGGCGGTCTACAAATCGGAGCTTGTCCAGCGCGGCCATGTGTTCGCCATCGTGGACGAGGTGGACTCCATCCTGATCGATGAGGCGCGCACCCCGCTCATCATCTCCGGCAAGGGGGATGAATCCACGGACCTCTATCAGCAGGCGGACGCCTTTGTGCGGCGTCTGAAAAAGATCGTCTATTCCAGCACGGATGAAAAGCAGGAAGAGGACGAAAACCTGGACGCGGATTACGTGGTGGATGAAAAGGCGAACACCGCCACGCTGACAGCCCGCGGCATCGCAAAAGCGGAGCAGCATTTCGGCATCGAAAACCTCGGCGACCTGGAAAACAGCACCCTGAGCCATCACATCAACCAGGCGCTGAAAGCTCACGGCGTCATGAAGCGGGATGTGGACTATGTCGTCAAGGACGGAGAGATCATCATCGTCGACGAATTCACCGGGCGTCTGATGTTCGGCCGCCGTTACAATGAGGGCCTGCATCAGGCCATCGAAGCCAAGGAGGGCGTGAAGGTCCAGTCGGAAAACAAGACCCTGGCCACCATCACCTTCCAGAATTTCTTCCGCATGTACCACAAGCTCAGCGGCATGACCGGCACGGCCCTGACGGAAGAAGAAGAATTCAATACCATTTACAATCTGGACGTGGTGGAGATACCCACCAACAAGCCGGTGATCCGTGTGGATCATCCCGACGTCATCTATAAAAACGGCGAGGGGAAGGACACCGCCATCCTTCAGCAGATCAGCGAATGCCATCAAAAGGGCCAGCCGGTCCTGGTGGGCACCATCTCCATCGAAAAGAGCGAGCATCTGAGCCGCCTCCTGAGCCAGCGAAAAATACCGCACAACGTGCTGAACGCCAAGCAGCACGAACGCGAGGCGGAGATCGTTGCCCAGGCAGGCAAATTCGGCGCCGTTACCATCGCCACCAACATGGCCGGCCGCGGCACCGATATCATGCTGGGCGGCAACCCGGAATACATGGCCAAGAGCGACCTGCGCAAGGCGGAATACACGGAGGAGGAGATCACTGAAGCAACGGGCTACGGAGATGTGAAGGATGAGCGCGTTCTGGCGGCAAGAACGCTGTTCCAGGAATCCATGGCCCGCCACCGCGCGGAGACCTCCGCAGAGGCGGACAAGGTCCGGGCAGCGGGCGGCCTGTTCATCGTCGGCACCGAGCGCCATGAATCCCGCCGGATCGACAATCAGCTGCGCGGCCGAAGCGGCCGTCAGGGCGATCCCGGCGAGACCCGGTTCTATATCGCCATGACGGACGATCTGATGCGCCTGTTCGGCGGCGAGCGGGTCCAGTCCATGATGGAAAGCCTGGGCGTGGAAGACGACATGCCCATCGACAACAAGATTATCTCCAATGCCCTGGAAAACGCACAGAAGCGGGTGGAAAGCCGCAACTTCCAGTCCCGGAAGACGGTGCTGGAATTCGACGACGTCATGAACCAGCAGCGCGAGCTGATCTATAAGCAGCGCAAGCAGGTGCTGGACGGGGAAGACGTGAGCAAGAGCGTCCGCAACATGGTAGGCGACAGCATCGAACTGAACATGTCCGACGCTATGGCGGAAAAGGGCTATGTCAGCGACCTGAAGGAGCTGCAGGCCATCATCGCTCCCTATAAGGGCCTGTTTGTGAAGGAAGAAGATTTCCAGCCCAGCGTGGAGGAGCTCAACAACTATACAAAAGAGTTTCTCTCTCAGCGCCTGAAGGAGCTGGCTTTCGCGTTCCTGGACGCCAAGGAGAAGCGCTTTGGGCTGCTGCCCGGCACGGATACGCCCATCATGCGGGAACTGGAGCGGGTGATCCTGCTGCGGGTGGTGGACGAATACTGGATGGAGCATATCGACTCCATGGACGATCTCCGCCGGGGCATCGGCCTGCGGGGCTACGGCAATACCAAGCCCATCGACGCTTACAAGCAGGAAGGCTTCGAGATGTTCGACGCCATGATCAACGGCATCAAATCCGAGGTCTGCCGCCGCATCCTGACGGTGGAGATCAAGCGGCCCGAGGAGGATGTGCAGCGCAAACGCGTCGCCAGGGAATCCCTGAATAATCTGGGCGGCGGCGGGGAAAAGCAGCAGCCCATCCGTAAGACAAAGATCGGACGCAACGATCCCTGTCCCTGCGGCAGCGGCAAGAAATACAAATTCTGCCACGGAAGGGACCGCTGATGGAGGTTTCCCGTCATCTGTTTACCTCCCGCGCCGGCGGCGTGTCCGCCGGCGACTGGGCCAGCCTGAATCTGCGCCGCAACTGCGGTGACGATCCGGCCAACGTCCGGGAGAATTTCCGCCGGGTGGGGGAGATGATCGGCTGTAGCCGTTTCGTTTTCCTCAGCCAGCAGCACACGGACCGCATCCTTCATGTGGATGCCCGTGATGCCGTCACCGATATTTTCCAGCCGCTTCGGGAGGCGGACGGGCTGATCACCCGGACCCCGGAGCTGGCGCTCATGGTTTTTTCCGCCGACTGCGTGCCCATCCTGCTGGAGGGGGACGGGGTGATCAGTGCCGTCCACGCCGGTTGGCGGGGCACCGTCAAGGGCATCGCCGCCAAGGCTGTGCGGGAAATGGAATGTCCGCCGGAGCGTATCCGCGCCTGGATCGGCCCCAGCATCGGCGTCTGTTGCTATCAGGTGGGGAACGAAGTCCGTGAAGCCATGCGGAAATGTCTCGGCAGGGAAGCGGAACCCTTCATCGACCTCGACAAGGTCGACCTCAAGGGCTTCAACCGCCGCCTGCTGGAGCTATCCGGCGTGAAAAACATCGAAGTCAGCCCTATTTGCACCATGTGCAGCCATGAAGCATACTGGTCCCATCGCTATACCGCCGGGAAGCGGGGCGTTCAGGCAGGCGTGATCGTGCTGAACGGCAGGGAGGAACGAGCTTGAAGCGGATGCTGTTTCTTTTCCTTGCCCTGGTATTCCTCTGCGCCTGCAGTCTCCGGGCGCCGGAAGCCACCCCCGCGCCCACGGAAGCGCCGGACTGGCCGGAATATCCGCCCACGCCGTCGCCCCAGCAGCTGGTCACGCAGGAGGATTGGCCGGACGACGGAAAATTCACGCTGCGGTATGCCGACGCATCCTCCATGAACCCCTTCACCTGCGGAACGGAAGTCAATCGGCTCTTGAGCACGCTGTTATATGAGAACCTGCTGGGCGTTTCATCGGATTTTCAGGCGGAGGCCGCGCTTTGCACGGAGTGGACGACGCCGGACGACGGTCAGACCTTTTTGCTGACGCTGCGGGATGACGCCCGCTTTTCCGACGGAACCGACATGACCTATTGGGATGTGCTCTATTCCCTCAACCGCGCGCGGGAGGAAACCTCCTTTTACTGCAGCCGGCTGAAAAACGTCACGGACGTCGCCTGGACGGGTGAAAAGCTTCGGATCACGCTCTCCTCTCCGCAGCCGGATTTTCCCGTGCTGCTGGATGTGCCCGTCGTGAAGGAGGGGACCGCGTACAGGAGCCTTCCTCTGGGCAGCGGACCTTATGTATTTCAGGAGGACGACAGCGGGGCCTGGCTGCGCGCGAATCCCTTCAGCCCCTTATCGGACAGTCTTCCCTTTGCGCGCATCGAGCTGCGGTATTTCGCCGTGGAGGAGATGGCCAGCGCCTTTGCCTCCGGGGAACTGGACCTGCTGGTGTCCGATCCCGGCGTTATGGGGCAGAGCAGCTTTGATGGGGCGGTGCGCCGCAGCCTGCCTACCTCGATCCTCTATTACCTGGCCGTGAATCCCGCTTCCGACGCTCTGGCCGATCCTGCCCGCCGGAGGCTGGTGAATGCCGCCGTCAACAGGGGCAGCCTTTCCTCCATTCTGGGCGGAGACGCGACCTGGATGCCGCTGCACCCGCTGCTCACGGAAGCGGACGAAGCCGCGGCGAAGGCCTGGCTGCCCGCGGATTTCGGCGAATACTGCATTGAGATACTGACGGAGGACTATGACGGGGACGGGGTGCTGGAGTATTTCCGGGACGGCATCCCCACGCCCTTCAGCTTTCAGCTGCTTGTCTGCTCCGAGAACGAGGCGGCAACGGCAGCTGCCCGGAGCATCGCGGAAGACCTGAAGCGCAAGGGCATCCGAACGGAGCTGCGGCTTGTGGGAGATAATGATTTCCTCCAGGCGGTCAGGAGCCGGGATTACGACATGTATCTCGGTTCCATGAGGCTGACGGCGGATTTCGATCTGACGCAGCTCTTCGGGGAATACGGGGACGATATGCTGCTGAAGCTGGCGAAAGACCTCCGCGCTTCCACCGGCGAGGAGCGAAGGCAGATCGCATCGGAGCTGTGCGCCTATTCCGCGGAGACCTGCCGGGTGATCCCGCTTGTTTTTCAGCGGCGGATCATTTATTCCAGGCAGGGCTCCGTGCGGGAAACGGATCCCAGCTGGACGGACCCCTTCCGCGCCGTCACCGCGTGGGTGACCGCGGATCATTGAGAGAGGAGAACCAATGACAGACAGAGAACTGCTGAACATGGCCTTTGAGGCTGCCGAAAATGCTTATGCGCCCTATTCCGGACTGCGCGTCGGCGCAGCGCTGGAATGCTCTGACGGAAGCGTGTTCCTAGGCTGCAATGTGGAGAACGCCTCTTTCGGGGACACCATCTGCGCCGAGCGCACCGCCGTGGTCAAGGCCGTCAGCGAGGGCCGCCGCAGCTTCCGCCGGATCGCCGTTGCCGCCGCATCCCAGGAATACTGTCTGCCCTGCGGCAGCAGCCTGCAGGTGCTGCGGGAGTTTTCGGAGGATATGGAGATCCTGGCCGCCAAAAAGGACGGCCACTATGTCAGCTACCGGCTGAGCGCGCTGCTGCCCCGTGTTTCCATCAAGGAAGAAATGGACGGGATGCTCCGCCGTTCAGAGTAAACGCTCTGCCAGGCTTCGCAGGCGTTCCGCCGTTAGCCTGTTTCCCTCGGCGAGCTCCGCGCAGATTTCCCGCAGGTCGCTCCCGCCGGAAACGGCCCGGCGGAAGCTTTCCGCCTGCGCAAGCTCCGCTGCATACCGGCTTCTCAGGCTTCGGAGGAGCGTCGGCGGCTTCGGTTCTTCCGGCAGGCTGACAACGTGAATATCGCCCGTGCGCAGAAAAACCACGGTCTGCAGGCGTTTCAGCCGAATTCGTTTTTCCGAAAGGATCTGCCGCAGCGTTTCCTGCGCCGCTCTCGGCAGTCCCGTGCGCAGGAGCGCTTCATAAGCCCGGATGCTATGCGCTTCATCCTCTATCCATCTGCGGAGCTTCGCCTGCTCGTCCTTCGCCGGTAGGTCGCCGGTAACGCGCTCCCATACCGCCGCAAAGCCGGATTCCATCCATAACCATCTCCCCGGTCTTGATCTCGGACCATTCTATGAAGCAAAGGACGTGGAGGATACATGCCGAAGTTTTTTGCCCCCGACTGCGACCTGCGGGAGGCGCATATCACCCTTCGGGGAAAGCATGCGGAGCATCTGCGGGTCCTGCGCGTGCGGGAGGGGGAGGAGCTGATCGTTTCCGACGGACGGGGAACGGAAGCCCGCTGCGCCGTGGAAGCGGCGGATAAAGCAGGCTGCCTCCTGCGGGTGCTGGAGCTGCGCCCCATGACGGGAGAACCTACGGTCAGCGCCGTGCTCTATGCCGCGCTGCCGAAGGGGGACAAGACGGAAGTGATCGTCCAGAAGGCCGTGGAGCTGGGCGCGGAGGGGATCGTCTTTTTCCAATCCTCCCGCTGTGTGGCCCGGCCGGAGGAAAAAGCCCTTCGCGGAAAGCTGGAACGGCTCCAGAAGATCGCCGAAGGGGCGGCCATGCAGTCCGGCCGCGGACGTATCCCGTGGGTACGGTGGATTCCGCGCTTTCCGGAGATGCTGGGGGAGGCCTCCCGAGCCGGGCTGGCCGCCTTTCTCTGGGAAGAAGAAACGAGCCTCAGCCTCCGCGCCCTGATGAAAAGCAGACAGCCCTTTACCTCCGCTGCCCTGATCACCGGGCCGGAGGGCGGTTTTTCGGCGGAGGAAGCGGAAGCGGCGAAGGCAGCCGGCATCCCTGCCGTCACCCTGGGCACGCGTATCCTGCGCTGCGAGACCGCACCTCTCTGCGCCCTGACGGCGGTCATGTATGAAACCGGGAACCTGGACGGATAAGCGAAAAAACACAGGAAATTCGAGAGAAAAAAGACTTGCAATCAGAATGAAAATGTGTTAATATATCCTGCGTTGCAAAAAGAAGAGAAAGAGGTGAACTGAAGTGAAGGAAGGTATCCATCCTCAGTATTATCAGACTACCATC